>OGPS01000645.1_pt1 | contig 31466 bp, 23 predicted proteins | sample 1552931 | NCBI WGS metagenome assembly OGPS01 (sample SAMEA2580252, study PRJEB22360) | human gut metagenome | biome: human gut; feature: human-associated habitat; material: faeces | place: Denmark | collected 2008/2010 | reverse complement strand
GGCTGCAAATTCTGCCATGCAGTCAACGCTTTCTTTATATTAAGATACTTCATATGGATTTATATTTAGCATCAGACAATGCAAAGGTATAAAAATTGCCGAAATAGTTATAACGACACAACCATTTTCCAATTTATTTCACGAGATATCTGCTTGTAAATCCATGTATAGAGTTGCTGCCCAAAAATAGAGATTCATTATCAACGCTCGTCGCTTTAAGGCGAATGGTTTTGATCCTGAGAAGTATATTGATATAGATTAACCATTCCTGCATAATCAGCAAATAGTAGAGTCCGATGGGAATAAAGAGCAGGGTTCTTGTGTTATGCTGTAGAAACATTATGTTTATGCTGCATGATAAATACGCGCAGAGCCATACGGTGGGGAGGCTTTTTTCGACCGGTAACATACGGAAGGCGCTCTATACCTGTATTGTCCGGATATGCGGGCCGTGCCTGTGGCGTATCGGTCTGCGTTTATGTTCGTGCAGGAGTGTTGAAATAAAGGGAAAACGGGAATGCAGGGCGAGCGGATGGTTTTCCCGATACGGACCCGCACTCGTCTACTGTCTTGCGGACTTGCTCGTCGTATTTACGACGGTTGGCTATGTGCGGTTATATCTTTTTGAAGTCCCATTCGTTTGTTGTAGTAGGCATTCAGTAATGGCTGAATATCTGTGTAATCCATAATGAAGTCAATAGTATAGGTTTTCGATGTAGATATAATAAAACACTTTTGTAAAAGCGGATTTCACTCTGTAATTCGCTTCTCAAAAGTGTTTTTGGCGGCGCATGCCTTTTCATTCCGGTCAGTCGATAGTTGCGGCGGAATTCACCGCCCCGGAGGATAACGTCCGTTTTTTTGATGTGCGCCCCGATCGTTGGATTTCTCTGGTTTTTATCTTATCGTTTTTTTACGAGTCGCTTTTGGGGCGTTACGGAGTATCCTCCCCGTCCGGACATTCCCGGCAGGCGTTCGTCGTGCCGCCGCCTTCTGCTCTTTCGGCTTCTGTCCACCGGCGCTTTTCGATCAGGTGCGGGAAATTCCGCCGGACGAATCCGCCCAGCGAGTTATAGACCAGCCCCAGCCGCCGGGCTATGGAGTGCAGATCCTCCGCAGTGGTTTCGTACAGGCGGATGGCCTCGGCGTACTTTTCCATGCTGCGGCGCGAGATCCGTTTGCCCTCCGCCGTGCGCATCATCCCTTCGCGGGCGTGCAGCTCCGGGAAGTGCTCTTTGAGGTATTGCCTGAAAGATTCAGGATGGAGTCCGTATTCGGCCGCCGCTTTCGCGACGCTTATGTCTCCCTCGCGCAGCCGTGCGATGGCCGGAGCGTACTTCTCGGCCTTGGCGCGGCGGTATTGCTTGGTCGTCGTGATCGGCACTCCCTCCCGGTATTCGGCTCCCCGGCGTTCGAACGCCTCCTTGCGATGCCAGGTACGCAGGTAGGCGTATAAGGTGTTTTCGTTCTTCCCTGTCGCGATGGCGATTTCCCGTATCGTCATGGAGGTCTGCTCATAGAGCTGTACCGCCTCGCGGTAACGCTCTATTGTCTCCGCCCTGGGTTCGTGTCTGCGTCCGTTGCCCGTCAGGCGGCCTATCTTCTTGTTCCCTTTGGCCTGCTCGCGTTTCTCCTTGCGTTCGTGTTGCAGCCTTCGGTGGTAGGATAGTACATGTTGGCTGAGTCCTCCGGCCGATACATGGCAGGCGCGCGCCGCTTCCGGTATGGTCATCTCCGTAGTGTGCAGCAGTTCTATTGCATCGGCATAATGCTCTTTGCTCCAGGGCCGCATGCCGCGTTTTCTGTGATCGGCCAGCCCCAGCCGTTGGCGTTCCGCATCTCTGCGGACGAGTATTTCGGGATGGTGTATTCTCAGACAGGCCCCGAAGCCCGAAGGGTTCAGTCCGAACTTCCGGGCGATTTGCGATATGGTGCAGGCGATATTTTCGACGTTGTTGCAGGCCGCGACGGCCTCCTTGTATTTGGTCTGAGCGGCGGACTTCTTTCCTTGCCTGCAGTCCGATTCTTCGTTATATTCGCCCTCCTTATGCGCATTACGACGCGCTAACGCCAGGTTTCGGTAGTATTTGTAGATATAGTTCAGCAGACTGTTGACCGGTACTCCGCATCGGCGACTGATCTTGCTGGTCGAGAGATCCGTCGTGGCATACAGTTCCAATGCACGGGCGTATTTCTTTTCCGTAGCGGGGAGAGGCCGGGGCGCAGACCTCTGCGGCATCGCGAAGCCCTGCCGGCGATTTCGTATGTTCTCGTCGCTGTGTGTGGTTCCCATACACTGGTTTTCCTATATGTCGTTTTGTGGCGTGATTCGTCGGATAACACCGGACGTACCGTCCGTGGGTTTCGGAACATTCGTTTAGATCGGAATGGACATTTACGGGTACATGCGTCGTCGGTCTGCGACACGCGTCGAGCGGAAGCCCGGCATCGGGGGCGTATGCGCTTCCCGTGCTCTCTTGCGGACGCGTCGCCTGCGCCATGCTTCCGCTTTAGTAGCGATTCTCGCGGATGAGAGTCCCGTCAGCTGCGCGTCGGTCAGCACAGCCTTGTATTCCGCCTCGAGGAACGTCCTTTCACGCAGAACACAGGCCGCTTTGACCAACGGGTCGAACGACTCGATGAACCGCATTGCCGCGGGCGTCAGGCAGGGGCGGCGTGTCAGTCGGACACCGCGCCGTCCTCCGCGACCTCCCACGGGCTTATCGTTACCGAGAAGTCGGTGTCGAAGCGCACCAGCTCCCGCGTGTCCAGCCCCACGGCATAGCCGTCCGTGTGCTCCAGCAGCAGCACCCGTGCCGCGGGCCGCTGCTCGTCGAGCCACTCCTCCACGGGTCCCGCGACGATACCCCGCGGCAGTGCCCTGGCGGGGTTCTCGATGCGGAGCCATCGGCTCCCGCTGTCGAAGAGAACCTGCGTGCCCCGGCACATGCGCACGCGCAGGAACGCGCCCTCGCGCTCCGTCTCCCGGGCAGCGATCCGCTGAGCCGGGAAACGGCAATAAAAACTCCGATACCCGGCATGCAGGCTCGGAGTTTACGGCGTTAAAACGGGAGGAGCCTGGGGCTATCAAAATATCGGTATGACATCCACATCCTCCCACGGCTGTACCGTCACCTGAAAATCTTCATTAAAAGTAAGGACAACCTCCGAATCCAAACCGACGCGATAGCCCTTCCGATGTTCAAGCAACAAAATCCGAGCTTCGGGATAGTGTTCGGCAAGGTACTCTTCGATAGGGCCGGATACGATGCCGCTCGGCAACGCACGCTCGCGGTTCTCGATCCACGTCCAGTTGTCCGAGGCATCAAAGACAGCCATCGTACCGCCGCACAACGTCACCTGCACACCGTCACCACTCCTCTCCGAGGCGATGATCCGCTCATTGGGGAACCATTGCAGACAAAAGGACTTCACCGTTTCAGACACCTGCGATTCCGGCCGGTCCTCCTTCGTACAGCCAGCAATCAACAGACCAAAAATCGTCATAGCATAAACATGCAGACGCCCCATTCTAATATTCAAGATTCGCATCATACTACAAAGATTAAGAATTCAAAAAAAGACTTTCGCCGCTTTTATTCCGATTTGCGCAAAGAGCGGTAACAAAACTCTCTACGTGGATCACACAGCCGTCGCACACGACGTCTGCGCAAATAACATCCGAACACGGTAACCAGGCCGGCAGCCAATGCGAGTCCGAGCATCATGGTCCCAAATTCTGTTTCTTCCGGGGTAAAGCAGCATGTAGTGTAAACCATCAAATTCATATATTACTATCATCAAATGAATATTCCTTCAACTCTTTTTTTTACGCATGCCGCCTTTCGGCGAAACCCCGGTTTTCGGGGAATTGCACGAAGAAAGTCCAGCCACCGGCGGAGGACCTTCACGCAGCGGGAAACTCCTCGCATCGGCCGCACGCCAACAGAGGCTGAACGGCCAATGACTCCGCGATTGGTTATAGGCCTCCACCGTTTCGCTCCATTTGCGATAGAGCAGCGGATCGACCGGACGATCAACATAGGAACCCCGCAGAAAATCGGCATAGCGACGCATCTGACGACGGACATATCTGATGTGCAGCATCTTCGCCACCACCAGTATGAGCAGCAGCGACACAAGGGCGATACCCGCCACGCAGAGCCACTCGCTACGAACCGTCCATACGTCGGACGGATTCGCTTCGGAGAAGAACTTTCGGATCACAACAGGCGTCTCTAAGGGTTCTACTGTCGGAGAACTTCCGTCGAGGCGTGGTTCATAAATAAACAACACGCCAACAATCACGAGTGCGGACAAAAACAGGACTCTTAAATTCATAAAATTCATCATCATAACAGATCAATATACCTCTTCGCGCGTGGCTTGCCACCACGCCGTGCGGCGGTAGGTTTCGTTCAACGCCGGAAACTCCCCGCGGGGGACATAGAGCGTCAATCCACTGTGGCGGCCGATATCGAACCCTTTGTAAGGGCTGCCGTCGCCGCCCAGAAAACGTTCGGTGGCATCGCGCCACACCACCGCATCCGCCAACGCCCCGCGGAAGGCCGCCTCCGCGTCGGGATCGGCCAAACAGGCCTCCACATAGGCCTCCAGATCGTAGAAGCGTGCCGCTGCCGGACGGTCGCCGTAGGCTCCCGGGCGGTCGAAGTGTTGAAGGCCCGCGGGCGGTGTATCCCGACCCTCCTCGTCCGCAAAGCCTCGCGTCACACGCCGCACAGCCTCGGCCAGCGCCGGCATCGACGACGTGCGGATCAAGGAGAGCGTCGCCGAACAGCCCGTTCCCGAGAGCGTCCGGACGTGGGCCATGTAACGCTGGCCGAAGGCGGCAAGCTGCTCCTCTACGGGACGTCCGCCATCCGTCAACAGGGCGAGGTTCTCCGCGTAGAGGGGCCGGAAACCCGGCTCCACCACCTCGGCCGACGACGCCAACACCCAGTCCGTATGTCCGGCCAATGCCAGGGCCACCTCGGCCCCCGCCATCAGGCACGCCTCGAAGATCACGTAGTCGAGCGGCATGCCCGACGGAATTGCCGAAACAAAGGCATCGAGCGACATCTCGGAACCCTGATCCAAACCGATGCTGCGGCTCACGAGCGGTGCCTGCAATCCGCCCTCCGGAAGCCAGCCCGTGGCGTGCGAGAAGAACAGAAGGCCGTAACCCGTTGCAGGACTGCGCTCCCAAACCGTGCGCAGCACCCGTTCGAGCGTTGCGCCCGAGGCCGAGTTCTCCGCGCCGTAGCTCTCGACCGTGCGGAGCTCCGCACCCCCGGACGTGGGCTCCATGCGCCCGAGCGTCGCCCCGGAAGGAGTGTCGGCATAGACCCACAGCTCCATCCCTGGGCGCCACGAGCGGCGCAGGGCCGACATTCGCGCATCATACTCCACTTGCAGGTTGTTGTCCAGGGCCAGGTAGACCACCAGCGGGCGGCGCGACGGGGGTTCAACCAACTCGCGGCGCTCGCAACCCCACTCCAGTAGCGCGACAAAGAGAGCAAAAAAGACCTGCATTCGGCAGCTTGCCATCATTCTGTTTGCACTCTATTCTTGTTCCTGCAAATCCTCGTCCTCGCCCAACGTCGTGCTGGTTACTTGATTTCGCCATACAGAATTTTGCGCATCATACCCGAAAACCGAGAAAGTAACCGCAACTCCGCCTATAGCAAGATCTTGTGCAGGAATAGACCTGGTACTCGTATCCATATAATCCCTAAGGAAAGCGAAATTAGTTCCTTGGGTACTGGGCCAGACTGCTGTACTTGTTTGATAACCGCTTATGCGACCCGGAGTATAAGCATTAGTAAATATCAGTTTTTGATAGCTCCAGTTGATGCTCCAATTAATATACCCACCAGTTTGTTTTTGCCATCCGGTCGCGACCGTACCTAATCCTTCCATTTCTACTTGCCAACTTGCACATATGGCATTGGGAGTTCCAGAATCTGAATCAAAATAGCCGTTTTTGGCCCAACTATTGGTCCCTCGAAATACATACGACAGGTTATTATCTCCAAAGTTTTTTTGTATCACATAGTTCTGTTTAGATAAAGCCGGAGTTGTAGAAGACCAGTAAATCGGTGCTGCGCCGTTGATTGGATGCCCAATTAAAAAGGCATAACATACTTGGCCAGTAATATTGATGGATATTGATTGACGCCATGTTGCTATAGGTGCAGTTACGATTCCTTGGATTGTAGAAGCCTTTTTAGCATTATTAAATGAGGTAACATATGCGGGCAGATTATTTTGGACACCGTTCACGAATGGACTTGCCTCCTGCCAATAAAGTCCGGAGCCAACCACCAAGTTACCGGGTTCCGTATTAGCAGGTAACCGAATTCCATTCGGAGGAGTCGATCCGCTGTATTTTTGGGCTCCAGAACGCCAAGATCCTGCCGAGTATTTCCAGATTATGTTCGAGCCATCGCACGGTTTTCCGTCCTGATATATCTTGGTATCGGCAATCTCCAGCCAATTGTCCTCGTCATAAACTCCACCACCCTTATGCCGGCAGTACTCCACCACGACTTTATACATCATGTTCTTGTGGCTGTTCTCCGCGAGTGGCACCTCTATTGTTTTCGACGATCCGTCGGACTGCAGTTCCACGCCCTTGTCCCAGTTCGAGGTCGGGTAAAGCTGCTTCTCCTTGGCAAGGGCCGGGTCGGGATTGTTCAGCACCGCCAAATAGTCGTCCACGCCGTCCTGTGTCGCATCAGTGTTCACCAGCACGGCCTTCACGCGCACCTTCACACGGTTGAAATAGGAGTTCGAGAAGTCGAGCTTGAGCGTGTGCGCCCCGCTGCTCAGATAGTACTGCCCGGTCTTCATATTGCGCAAAGGCACGTTCATCTGCGTTCCAGTGTAATAGATCCGGGCTTCGTCAACGTTCTCGTTCGCCGTCTCCTCCTCATTGGCCGTACGGCCCGTGAAGCGGAGCTTGTAGAAGACCGGCTCGTCGTTCTCACTGTCGGGCGTGAGGGCGATCTTGGGCAAATCCGAGAACGTCGTTTCGAAGAGTTTGTAACCCTGAGCGGACGTGTACTGCTTCTCGCGGTTGAGCTGCGACTGCTCCGAAAGGTCGAATCCCGTCGTCAGCGTGAGTGTGCCCGTGGCGTTGGTGCCGAAACGGAATCGTGCATCGTCATACTTGTTGTTCTCCATGGCCCAGTTCAGGCTCGTCATGTCGGCCCACGGCCACTCGATGATGTGTGTGTGCGCGGGCAGCTCGCGGCGGATGTGCAGCTGGCGCGCGTTCTCCTCCATGTCGTCCGCCGTAAGCTCGGGGTGCACGTTGCGCAGCTCCCGTACTACGATGCGTTCGCCGCCCAGCGGCACGTCGGGCTGCTCCTGGTCCGTCTGCGACTCGTCGAACGCCGTGCCGCCCCGGTCGAAGTCGGGAACCGTGAAGGTCGCGACTTCCGTCCACGTGTGTTCCGATTTGCCGTTGTCGGGGTGGTCCGTCGTCGGAACCCGGTCGGCGGGGGTCGCCGTCCAGCCCTGGGCCACGAGGTCCATGTTCGCCTGATGCACATCCTCGCCCTTGTCCGTATTCCAGTACCAATACCAGTTGGTGTTGGAGGTCATGTCGAGCGTGTAGCTGCCTCCGGCGGCTCCGTATCCGTGGTCGAGCAGGTAGATACCGGGATTCCCGCCCTCAGGATCGGACTGTTTCACGATGGTTCCCCCGCCGGTATGCTCGGCGACGGTGGGCTCCAGCGTCAGCGGCCGCCCCTTCTGCGTAATCTTGAGGTTCGCCTCCCGCGGCGACAGACCCGGAGTATTGCTCTCTACCTGCACCGTCACGCTGCGACGCCCCAGACCCGTGTTGGGCTGGAGCGTGAACTCCAAGCCATCCAGGTATGTTGTGGCCACGCTCTCGATCTTCTTGCCATACCACGTCGCTAAGTTGGTGAGCCACGTATCCTCCGCTCCGGCCTCGCCCCGCGAGAACCACCATATCAGCGACGAGGGCGTCGTCTCGATCTTGGGCCAGACGCCCGTGGCGTCGTGCGCCACGACGACCTCGTAGCCGCCGTTCTGACGCAGCTCGTAGGGATGCACGGTGTTCGCCACCACCTTCCACTCCACGGGCTCCTTGAGCTGGTAGACCGTGAAGCGCTCGGTGACCGGGTTCACGGCATTGTTGTTCTTCAGCTCCGCCGTGACCTCGAAGGTGAACACGCGGGAATCCTGGCCCTCCGGGAGCTTCGCTGGCTCCACGAGGTACTCGTCCTTCGCGTCGCGGACCCTGGCGAAGAAGGTCTTGAACCGATCGTCGGGAATCGTGCCCCCCGTCTCCGGGTAGATCGTGTAGCTGTACTTCTTGCCGGTGCCGTCGGTGCCGGAGAGCGTCAGCTCATACTCCTTCTTGGTCGTGACGCTGATGCCCACGCTCTTCTCCGGGCCCTCGGGGCCGAAGTAGAGCTCCTCGGGGTCGAAGAGGATGCGCAGCAGGTCGCGCGAGGTCTGCGAGACCGAGACCTGCGACTTCATGCGCCCGGCCTCGAAGACGAGGCGGCCGCTCAGCGTGCGCTCCGTGCCGTCGGGGTTGTTCGCCAGCTCCTCCATGCCGAAGCGAAGCTCCGTAGTGCCCTTCGGACCCTGCGACGGCCATCCCGTGCTCCCCGGAGCGTAGGCCGTGCCCTCCGCGTCGTAGTAGCGGATGTTCTTCTTGAAGTCGTCGTCGCCCTCTATGGTCAGCTTCCAGCCCTTGCCCAGCTCCCCGTCGTAGTCCGTAGTCACCGTCAGCGCCTCGGGCGTGCCGTCGCAGTAGAACTTCTGTTCGCGCTTGCTCAGGCTCAGGGAGTAGACGCCGTCGGTAACGATGTCGCCGACCTGCTGGCTCTGGTCCCAATCCACGACCTCGGCCGTGAGCTTCGTATTCTCGTTCCTCAGCGCATCATCCTCCGTATCTTCCCCGTGGCCCGACACCGACGTGATGTTGACCACGTAGGCGTGGTTGCGCCGCAGGTCGATGCGGCTCTCGGGCGTGGGCTTGAGCTCACCGCCGCCGTCGTCCTTGCGTACCTCGGCGAAGTCTATGCGGTAGTAGGTCGTCTTGGCCGTGGCGCTGCCATACTTGCCGCCCACGACGATGCACGCCGCATCGTCGAAATCCAGACCGTGGTTCTCGGTCTCGGGAACGTAGCACTGGCGCGTCAGGCTGCGACGGTTCGCCGCATCGGCATCCACGGCACCGGCAGGCGTCGTCAGCTCCCCGGCGTCGAAAGTATAGCGGAGCGGAGCGGTATCGTCGTAGGTGGCGTAGAGGTCGCTCAGGGTAATGTCCGTCACCTGCCCCGTACCCGTGTCGATATTGCCCTCGCGGGCTCCGCAGACGCCGCCCGTGGCCGTACGGTAGACGCTCACGGACTGAAGCTCGAAGTACGTTCCCTTGCCCCCGTTGTAGAGACCCTGCGCCTGCATGTCGTCGAGCGGGAAATGACCCTCTTCGTCCTTGTGGAAATTCACGCCCACGTCCACGCGCGCCACGGCCCGCGTCATCCGGATCGTCCCGGCGAGCGCCGCCCCGGGACGCAGCGCGAACGTCCCGCTCTCGCCCCACATGGGGAAGCTGCGGAATTCCTCCGCAGGGGGAACGGGCCACTTGCCCTCCGTGTCGAAGGTCAGCCTGAGGCGCGCCTCCGACAGCGGGTTCTCGACGCGAGTGCCCTCCTCATCGACCGTGCAGGAAGCGAACACCGTCCACCACGGCCCATCCTCCGTATCGGTATAGCCGCCCTGCGCCTTCAGCTCGTCGAGCGTCAGACCCGAGACGAGGCCCGCGCGGAACGTGCGGTCCGTATTGCCCGCGGGAAAGGGGATGTGGATGTCGTAGGTCGCGGAACCGTCTCCGTTCTCCGCAACCTCCGCTTCGCTGATATCCTCCGCCTCGGGCGTGGTCACGCTCACGAACTGCCAGTTGTCCTCGTTGTTTTTGGCGTAGAGCAGCACGTGAAGCTTCCCGGCCTCGAGAAGGGTCTCCTGCGCCACCTCCGCGGCATAGGTCCCGGCCGTCGAGACGCCCGGAACCACGAGACGAAGCGTCGCGTAGTCGCCCGAAGGCGCCGGATTGGGTCCGAAGTCTCCGGAATCCGTGAGGTCCCGGGTGCAGCCTCCGGTAAATGCCGCGGCGAAGAGGCAGGCGGCCGCAGCCGCCGCGCACACGGCACGGCGCCGCAGACCCGCCCCGAGGCGGCCTCCCGCGGGCCGATGACCGCGGGATGTCCTGTTGCTTGATCTCAGTATCATATTATCGTCTGTATTGTTTTTGTTATCTTGTCGTTGCCGGGCCGGAACCCGGATGCTGGGCCCCGGCCCCGGGATCACGGGCTATTGTTGAGTGCCTTCGAGCCCCGTATTATAGGTCGGAAGACTTCCCGGACGAGCGGTTATGGCGTTGCGCACGACCATCAGCTCCAGCGGCCCACGCAAGTTTTCCGACGCCGTGGTAATATAAGTAGGCGTGATGCGCTCGAAGATCTGTAACCATTCGCGCGTAATACCATGGCCGTCCGGACATTTCACACCTGAAAGCCATTGCGACCAATATCCTTTTACATCGCTCGTACGTGTATGCTGGCGGCTGCCGACGCACGAGTGTTTTCCTGTGACTACGATCCTCCATCCCCGGAACACATGGCGGTCGCCTCCCCAGAGAGCTTTATAGGCATCGGCCGTCGCCTGGGAGCAGAAAGGATCCCCGGCCTTATTATAATCGGTGCTGGCGCCTTTGGCCTGGCAGGTGATTCCGAAGGTGTTCCCTGTGAACGGGTCCGTGAGGCCCTGCTGGCGATAAGTCTCATCCATGATCGTGTATTGCTTTTTTATCTGAATGCTCGCTCCGGCTTCAGCAAACTTGTCCCTATTGTCCCAGCGGTCGACATAACCCCACGCCTGGTCGCGGTTCATCGTCGCGGGGCCGGGAATCGCCGGGACGACGGGGCCGTGCTGGAGGAACACGAGGCTGTTGGGGCTGTAGGCCTCCTGCGAGAACAGACAACTGTTCCACGAAGGCTTCGATCCATAACCGTTGTCCGACCACACCGTCGTCCAAGAGTCGTCGTTGCCGCCGTAGGGCTTGTACTCCACCCAGTAGATGTAGAAGTATTCCTTCTCCCCGTTGTGAGGCACCGGATATTTGATGTAGCGTTGGTACTTGCTGCCATCGAGTTTGTACTCCGTGTACTCCGTCTCGCCGACGGGCGTCTCTGCCGCCGCCGTGAAGTAGTCGCTGACGTTATTGTAGTTGCCGATGTGGAACTTCTGGCGTCCGACGCGTACCCGCTGGTCTTTGTGGTAGGCGCTGCCGGAGAAGTCCAGCAGCAGCTCGAAGCCCCCGTAGGAGTACTTGCCGCCCCGGGCGATCTGCGCCGTCTCGGGGTGCACGATCCAGTAGCCCGAGTAGTAGTTGAGTACTGTGGTGAACTTTTCGTCCGCTCCGTCCTTCTCCTTCTGGCGGTATCCCGTGATGGTGATACGGTACTGCCGGTACCCGCCGTCGGTATCATAGCCGACCTTGTCCGGGTCGATGAATGCCTCGTTGCCGGGCTTCTGGGCGATCAGCTCGCTCAGCTCGCCGAGCGTGGTCTGAAGCACCGTCGAGTACTTCGCTTCCGTGGGATAGAGCTCTATCGTACCCCTGTCCTCCCACGCTGCATTCTTGCCGTACGCGTTTTCCACCTTGATCGTCACCTTATTGTTCGAGCGGATCGCTATAGGTTGGTCTTTCCACGCGGTCTCGCCTGCGGGCAGCTCCGGGTCTTGGAAGTTCGAGAGGCTGACGTCGTTCTGGCCGCCGAAGGGCAACTGCATGAACGTCATCGAGGGCACCGTGCGCTGGATGCGCAGGATCTTCGTCGCGGCGCTGATCTGCTCGTCATCTTTCGCCTTAGCCTCGTCGGTCGTGTTGCCGTCGTCGACCAGATTGTGGAGGTTGTAGAACTGCATCTCGGAGTAGTACCTGCCCGCGAGGGGTATCGTACGCGTGGGGGTCACGCCCGCGAGGGCGTCGTCGTTCAGGGCGTTCGGCGCGAGGTAGAAACCCTCGACGCTGTAGAGCGGCAGGGCCTGCGACCAGGTCCGCTCGCTCGAAGTCTCGTCGCGGTTCTCGTTCGTGGCATTCGCAATACCCGGTTCCGGAACGGGCGCCAGATCGCTGAGGAACGTGCTGATGACGTAGCCGGGATTGTCCGCCGCAGGGGTCTGACCGTCGTCGTTCTTCCAGTAACGGTGGCTGTGGTGCAGGCACACGTCCTTGGGGCGCGCGGCAGCGTGGTCGTAGCTCGTGCCGAGGAAGGCCTCGATGCTCTCGGGGTTATCCTTGAGCTCGTTGTCCTTCGCGCCCAGCTCGTCGGCCTCCGACGTGCCGCCCTCCGTCTTGCGCCACTCCCACCACCAGTCGGTGTTGGCGCGCACGCTCAGCGCGTAGAGCCTCCGTGCCGCAGCCGTACCCATATCCAGCGTGTAGGTCGCACGCCCCGTCGGCACGTTCTCGCCGCTGTGCTGCTGCGAGGTGAAGTTGCCGCCCTGCGTCACGTTGGTCGAGGGGACGATCTCCAGACGCAGAGGTCCCGCGCCCTGCTCGATGGTCAGCGTCGAGTTCGTCTCGTCGAAGCCGTCCGTCGGCGAGTAGGCCTGCATGGTCACCGTCCGCGGCTGCAGGGTCGGGTTCGGAAGAAGCGTGAAGGGAATATCCGCCGCTCCGCTCCGGGTCACGTTCGGGTACTCGCTCCAGTTGGTCACCCACTCCTCGCCGCTCAGGTTGCCCGTCTCGCTCTTCGAGACGAAGTACCACGGCAGATCCGCAGGCTGTGTAGCCACATGCGGTGTCACGCCCGTCGCGTCCCACGACACCCGGATGAAGTTCGGGTAGATATTCCGGGGATCGTCCGGATCGTACACGCCGTCTTCGGGGGTGCCGGGGTCATCAGGCCCCACCAACTCACCACCTCGAACAGCGTCCACGTACCATTTCACTTCGTAGTAGCTCTGCTCCACGTCCAGCTTCGTACGCTCGGGGTTCTTATCGTAATTCGTCTCCTCGTCCCAGTAGCCCTCGATCTCGAAACGCCACGAACGAGGCGCCACAGGCTCGACGTTGCCGTTGTGTGCCGCGTCCCAGTTCGACGGCAGCAGCGAGAAGAGGGTCTCGCTCTCCGTCTCGAAGAAGGTGATGGCACCGCAGTTGTCCGTGCCGTCGCCGAGCGGGTGGCCCGCATAGGCGCCCGCGAAGAAGCCGTCCGGAAGAAGCGCCTTGTCCGCCTCTTCCAGCTGCTCGAATCCGCCGAGGTCGCCCTCACGGCCTTCGACGGGTCCGGCCTGCGGGTCGGAGAGGTTCATGCGGTAGGTCTGGCCGTCCTTTGTCCATGCCACGTAGTACGTGGCGCCCGCGGGCGAGCTCTTGACGATGACCTGCTGCTTGCTCTTGGGGTACTTCGGGAAGTAGAGCTTCTGCTGCAGAAGGCTCAGCGTGCGCGTGTTCTTCACGTCCTGAACCAGTTCCAGCGTCTGAGACATCCGGCCCGCCGTGAACAGCAAACGCAGCGTGCGTTCCATGAGCCCCGCGGTGTTGCTCTCGTCGAAGCGGCTCAGGCCCACGCGCAACCGGTACTGCGTGTGGGGAAGACCGTCGGTCCAGAAGTAGCTCTCGCCCTGATCCTCCTTCGTGAGCTCCTCCCACGTCCCGTTGCGGTAGATCTCGACCTTAACGTCCCCCGAATAGTCCTGCCCGTTCACCGTGACGTCCGTCTTGCGCATCGTCAGATGCCACCCCTTGTCAAGCGTCTCGTCGCCCTTGAGCTCGAAGTCCGTGAACACGGTGACCTCCTGTGCCGTACCGTCCTGATGGTAGCGAAGCTGCGTGGAGCTCAACGCCAACTTGTACTGTCCGTCCGTGACCATGTTGCCCATGCTCCCGTCGCCCGTGTCCCACGAGTAGACGTCGACCTCCATGTTTATCGGCTCCGAAGCCGCGGCATCAGCCTCCGTGGGGTAGCCGTCCCCGCGAACCCGAAGAATGTTGATGACATACGCGTGGTTGCGAAGAATGTCGTAACGGTTCTCCGCCGAGGGCTTCACGTACCCCTCGTGCTCGCTCCCGGCATCGTCCCCTTTGGCCGCGCGGTCGTAGAAGTCTATGCGGTAGTAGGTGGAGGCTCCGCCGTTATACTTGCCCTTGACAACGAGGTAGAACGCAGACGTGTTGTCGTCCGTGCCGTTGGGCGTCTCCGGCAGGTAGATCTGGCTCCGGAGCATGTTCCCTGCTTCGCCCCCCTCCTTCGTATAGGTGAGGCCCGACTCGTGGAGGGCCAGCTTGTCGTCGAACGTCGGAGCATTCACCGACAGTCCGTTGCCGGTACGGTCGAGATGCGCGGGGTCCGGGGCGATGAAGCCCTCGCGGGCCGCGTTGTGCAGCGTCACCCCCTCGATCTCGAAACTGTGACCCGCGAGGTCCGTGTCGTTGCCCTTGTAGTCGGCGCTCGTAAGGTCGTAGCGGCCCGTGAACTGGCCCTTGTCGTCCATGATCTTCCCCGAGAGGTTCACGCCCACGTCGATACGCGCCACGGCACGCAGCAGGTGGATCGTAGCCACGCGCACGACCTGCGTGGTGAAGGCCGTCTGCGTCTCGCCCCACAGCGGAAGCGGGGTCGGATCGCCGCCTGCGGTATTCCAGATTTTGCCGTCCTCCTGCGCGAAGCGGATCGCACTGCGCGCCGTCTCCAGCGTCGCGTTCGCGCCGAGCAGCCGGTTCCAGTACTCGCTCTTCGCCGCATCGTCCGTGCCCGCCTCGGAGTAGTTGGCCACAACCATCACTTTGTAGTATTTCAGGGCTTCGTCCGTGCCCTCCTGCGGAAGCTCGATGGTGAAGTGACGCTGGTAGGCGCCATTGTTGTCGACGGCCGCGTCGCCGCCATCCCGCTCCTTGGCCGGGGCGTAACGCACGAATTTGAATTCACTGTCCGTGGCGGCCTTCGCCTCGGCGCGGAAGAGCAGGACGTTGAACCGCTTCATATCCACGATGGCCTCCTGCTCGGGAGTGAGCGCATACGTCCCCGGGCGTGCCGAGCTCACGCCCGAGACGCTGATGCTCAGGTTCAGGGTTCCCGACTCCGCGGCCGGGGGCTCGGGGTCCGCAGGAACCCGGCCGGGTTCGTCGGCAAGGTCCTTCGAGCAGCCCGCAAGCAGGAAGGCGCCGCACACGAGCGGCGTCAGGATGCGACGGAGCACACGGCGCATCGCACCGGGCCCCGGATAACTGTACATAGGAATCATAGTATCTTTTTGCTTCATTATTGTTATTGTCGTCTGTCTGAGTCTCCACGCGGCGGATCAGATGCCGCCGATGTCTTCGACGCCGATCCAGTCGAGCACCTTCACCTCCGTAAGCATCAGGTTCGCGTCGAACTTGAAGCCCCACTCGTCGTTGCGCCACAGAAGCTCCTCGCTCAGGCTGCCGCCCTCGCTCTCCAGCGCCTTGCGGATAAGATCCCGCACGTTCTCGTCGTAGAGCTTCGACGTGCCGTTCCAGATCGTCAGGCGCATGTCGTCGGTAAGGTGCAGCGTGTGGAAGACGGCCGTAAGGTCCGAGCCGCTCACGCTATGGTCCGGGGTGTAGCTCAGCGTAGGGCTCTCCTGCGTCAGCGGCTCGTTCTGGCTGTTGTAGACGCCGTTTTTGCCCGTGAGCTGGATCGTGTAGCCCGTGGGGTTCGCGCCGCGCATGCCCGACACGGCGCCCTGCAGGATCACCTGGACCACGTTCGTGTTCTTGCGGTGCGAGACCGTACCCTCGACAGGCGTGCGCTGGCCGTCCGTCGTGAACGTCTGCATGCCCCCCAGCACATAGCCCAGCTCCTGCCAGTTCGGGTAGGGACGACCCACCTGACCGTTCTCGTGCCGCAGCTTCAGGCGCATACCGCCCAGCGTGCCCGTGCCTTCGAGCGTGTAGTCCTCCTGACGGTGGTTGGCCCACACCACGGCCGTGTAGCTGCCCGCGGCCTGCGGAACCTTGAAGCGCACCGTCTGGTTCAGAACCTCCTCCGAGCCCAGAGGACGGCTCTGAACCAGCTCGCCCGTACTCCCGTCGTAGAGGAAGAACTCGCCGAACTCGGCAGTCTCCGACCAGAGATCCCGATCCTGAGGGTTCTGCGTATAGGAGAGTTTCAGCGTGACGTCCGTCTGGCAGTCGCTCAGATCCTCCTTCGTGCAACCGCCGCTCGGAAGCACTGCGATGCACAGCATGAATAGGGTAAATAATCTGTTCATAGTTTCGATATATTTTGTTCTTCTTTCTCGTTAACTCTTCGTCTCGTTCCGACGGGGATGTCTCCGCGAACCGTCGTATTTGTCGTCGGGCCCTCTCGTCTCCGGGCCTTCGGGGTTTCAACACCTTGTATATTTCGTATCCTTCTGTCTTCGGCCGATTCGCTGCGGATGTCTCCGCGAACCGTCGTATTTATCGTCGGGCCCTCTCGTTTCCGGGCCTTCGGGGTTTCAACACCCTGTATATTTCGTATCTTCCTGTCTTCGGCCGATTCGCTGCGGATGTCTCCGCGAATCCGTCGTATTTCTGTTGTCCTGTCCGAACCCCGCGTGTCCGTCGTCCGGTCTGCGGGCATCCCGGAGAACCGTTCCCATCGCTCGATCCCGACTGTTTTTACGGCTCCTCTCCGAGCTCCCGGGCCTCTGCCTTCGGGCCCTTTCGGGGCATTCCGGCTCCTTTTTTCCGGCCCTTTGCGGCGGCACGGTCTCCGTATCTCTGCGGGACGGCTGCGCCGTTTTCCCGTCTTCAGTCTGTTCCGATGCGGAATACTCCGCGATCCCTTCGTCGTTTCTGTTATCCGGTTCGAAACCCGCATGTCCGGGGTTCCTCCGAATCCTGTCGTGATGTGCCTTGCGGCCGGGGCACGACTCCCCGTTGTGTCTTGCCGTGATGAGCCTTGCGGCCGGGGCACGGCACCCGTTGCGGCGGACTCCCGGACCGGGAGTTTCCTTTCCGTGAAAAAACGATGTCGAAAAGAAGAAGGAGGCAGGCCTGCCTGCCCTTTTGAACTTATCCTTCAGGTTAAACACACTGGACAGGCAGGCCCCCCGGTTATATACCGGGCATTTCAATTCCTCCTTCGCGGACGGATCAGATACCGCCCTCGATGTCTACCACGTTCCAGTTGAGTACTTCGATCGTGGCCTTCATGGACGCGTCGGCCTCGAGATCCTCATCCTTGTCGAGGTTGTCGTCCTCCGTGGGTTCGCCCACGCCGTCGACCGAGATGATGTTGACTTTGTAGTGGTTGTTGCGCTTCAGGGCATACTTCTCGGCAATGGTCCCGTCCAGTCGCGAACGCATCCAGTAAGCCCAGTACGCCATACCCTGATCATAGGTTACGATAAGGTAGCATGGGTCTACCGATGCTTTTGCCGCATTGCGGTCAGCAACAGCAGTATTCAAGGCTCCTTCGCCATCACCGGGCGTTCCGCCTACGTCAGTCCATTTGGCCGGCGTTTCGGCATAGATACCCGGGCAGTAGCCTACGATCTTGCCGCCTTGCCACTTTTGAACCCGGTAGAAAGTACCTCCATTACCGGCGGGTACGGCGTCTGTGGCGTCTGTGATTTTTTTAAGAGTGGCCGCAGCGTTGTCCGCTATCGAACCGTCTGCATCCAGAAGAAGCGCATTCGCGTTAGGGGTCCATTTGGCCTTGATGCTCAGGAAGGTGACCTTATGACGCTTGGCCTCCTTCGGAGAATTCTCCGTCAGGTAGCTGTCGGTGGCTGCTTTCACGAAAGTGTGGTTGCCACCGTCTTCATGGCCGTTATCGAAGAAGTCGTTTTTACCGACGTTAGTATTAGCATCGTCGTAGTCAGTCGGGTTCGGGAGATCATACGTCCGATTGTAGTACGGCGAGATCAGCTGAGTTCCTTCGTAAACCGGGAAGGTGTAGAAACGCTTCGGGTTGTTGCGAACTCGGTACTCGGCAACAACCGCGTCCTGCTCGTCTTTGATCTCGATCGTACCATCGCCGCTGTTGATTACAAGGTTATCCGCGAACGTTGGCGTAACCTTGGATACCATACGGCCGATATAGATCGTGAAGTTATTCGTATTCTCATCCCCTTTTTGGACCGTGACCTGATCCTCGATGGTTGCGCCGAGCTTATAGACGTTGCTCATCCAGAATTTATAGTCGGTAGTCGCACGCGAGATATCAGCGATCTGCTGGATAACCTTGCAGACATTGCTCAGCTTCTTGTCGGCGGCTGTCTGGCCGTTGAAAATCTTCTCGATCGCCGAGTAATCTTCAAGGTTGGCCAGGGCGTAAAGACGCTTTTTACCGGTCGTCGTGGCGAAAGTCTTTGCGTAAGGCGCCTTTGCTAATTCGGCGTCTTCGAACTTCACATAATTTTCGAGAACATCGTCGCTGTTGAACACAAGGACAACGGCATCGGTGATTTTTTTCTCTACGTCCGAAGCCTGCGAGGTTCCATTCACATAGTCCGCGGCACCGGCATAGGTTCCGGCGCCCGTACGCTGCGACAGCGATACCGTAGCGTAGGTCGGAATGCCCTCTACGACGCCGCCTTCTCCGCCGCCGCCCTGGGGATTGTCTACGTCTTTGGTGCAGGAACCCAGCAACAGCAGGGTCGCAAATGCACCTGTCTTCAGAATGTTTAATGTTTTCATCGCTTAATTTAATTTGGTAAATGTTGAAAAAGGAAAGGATAAGTTGTTAAGTCTTGTCGTAGCGTTATATGCGCATCATCGGCGCCCGGGAAGCTCCACAGTGCCAACCTCGCGCGGAGCAGACGCCGCATGCAGCTGATCCAGAAGTTTCCGCGCCTCCGGCTCCCCGCATGCCGCGGCGCGCTCCAGAAGAGGTGCGGCTCCGGCCTCGTCGCCCGAGAACAGACGGGCCGAACCCTCCAGCAGGTCGCGACCCGAGCCCTCCGCCGCGCCCCGCAGCACCGTCAGGGCCTCCGCATAGCGCCCTTGGCTCACCAGCGCCGCGCCCGTGGCCAGCGCCTCGGCCGCGGGGTCGGGGACGTTCTCGTAGTAGACCTTGATGAAGGCCGCATTGCGAAGCTCCGGGAACATGTGCTCAAGCATGTACAGATAAGGACGCCCGCCCGAGAGTTTCATCAGCTCCAGCTCACGGCCCTGCGTCACCGGAACGTTGTCGATGATGCGCAGAATCTCCTCCCGCTCATAAAGATCGCTCGCGGCGACCAGCTTGCGAAGGCCACGCCAATCCTCCGAGCCGTTGAAAAGCGTCATCGAATCCGCCGGAAAAGCCGTGTTGCGGAGCAGAAAATCCTTCAGCGCCACGGCGCGGTTCCACGCAAGGCGGTCGTTGAAGGCCAGCGTGCCCTCCGGAGAGGCGCTGCCGACGATAACCACACGCACCACGCGCGATGTCTTCGACTCCTGAAGCATGCGGATGCTCGAAACCAGGTTCACGAGCATCGTGTTGTTATCCCGGAAATGCCGCTCGAGCAGGTGCTTGCCCTGACGGAAGTGAACCGTGAGGGCGCCTTTCTCGCCCTCGACGATGTACCGGTCGATCTCGGCCTGCTGCGAAGGAGCCGTGCCGTAACCCATGTTCAGATCCATATCCGGGTCGAACAGACCCTTCGCGGCGGAAGACGTCGCCATACGTGTCTCCAGCGCCGAGAGCGGCTCCACGAACCCGAAACTGCGCGCAAGGCTGTCGCCCGTGGTGACGGCCCCGGCAGCCGCCGCGAGTTCCGTGGCACGGGACTTGACGCCCGCGGGCGAAGGCTTCGGAAGGGAGGGCAGCGCCGGAGCCGCCTCCACCGTCCCGAGGCGCTCCGTGCGGCAGCACCCCGAACGTTCGCGCTCGATGCGAAGCCCTGCGGTCTCCATCCACCGCTCCAGAGGCACGCTCACAGAGTAGTCCGCGGTCTCACCCTCATGGGCGCGCTGGGAGCCCGCTGCGGGCTGACGAAGATCGTGGGTCGGCAGGCCCGCGACCTCCGCACGCCCGCTGCGCGCCTCCAAAAGCTCCACACGACGCCCGTACACCTCGATGTTACGAAGCGCGAGCTCATGACCGCCTCCCGACAGTACCGGACGAAGCGTGAGCTTGTAGTTCTGACCTTCGGTCGCCTGTCGCCCGATATGAGCCCGGAAGCGAACGCGAAGACTGTCCCCTTCGACCGTGAGGCTGAGACCGCTGAGCGTGATACCCTCCTTGGGCGGCTCCGAAGAGAACGCTGGGGAGCTGGCCGCGAGGGCCATAGTCATAAACAGTAGATTCCATTTCATATTCATCCATCTTTAGTATATATATTCATTCTTTTCCAGCTTTTCCAGGCATCCCGAATGCATGAGGTAGCCCGACTTTTTTAATCCGGCTGTCCGGCATAGCCTCGCAGTCCCCTCTCGATCTCCGGGACCGTGCCACCTCCTCCCGAAAGCCCGGCAACCCGCAGCGACCGCCGCCGCGCGGGCGCTGCAGAACGCCGGAGACGACTCAGACAATCCCGCCGTCTCACGAAGCACACCCATTAAGGCCCGTATCCCGCGCCCGAGCGGCCTGTGACGCTCTTCGGTGCAGAATCAGAAGAGCAGGAACGATATTGTGATCCCCGCCTTCGTCGGCCCGAAAAACAGCTGGCGGGCGTCCGACTCCACCTTCTGACCGCATTTGGGGCATTCGTAGCGGTCGTAGTTCAGGTAAAGAACCCCGACGCCCACCGTGAACTCCACGTTCCAGCGACGCCCCAGCAATATACTGTAACCGTAGCTCACGCCCCCGCCCGCGACATGACCCTCGTAGCGGTAGGCATCCGAACCGTTTCCGAAAAGAAGCGGCAGATTGTGACCCCCGATGTTATAATTCCCGTAAAGTCCGTGCACGCCCACGAAGTGACCGTTGAAGCGCTGGCACGTCCAGTAGCGGAACTCCGGCATCGCAGCCCAGTGGACCAGCTTCTTGTTGTCCGAGTCGCTGCCTTGAAGGTTGAACGGGTTGTAGCCCCCCGAAACCTCCAGCGTCCAACGCGGGGCCAGGCCGATCTCCACACCGAGATTAGGCGTGCGCGCGACGCCCCCGTAGAGAAGGTTCGTCTTCACGGCGAACCGGTCCTGAGCCTTCAGACTGCCCACGCACGACAGCAGCACAAGCGTCAAAACCGAGATCATGTACAATTTCTTCATCGTATAAATGTTTTATGCGGTTAACTCCTCCTCGCTTCCGGAGCCCGGCACCGCCCGAAAACAGGCGGAACGGAACCCCGGAATGTCACTCTTTATAAGAAAGAGTGCGATAATGGCTCCAGACGTGTCAAATATTTGTTTTTCAATGTGATATGTGTTATGTCGCATTGAAAAATGTTTCAACATGGCCAAAATTGCGAGCCACGGAGATGCGAATTGGTATAATGCTATTAAAATCAATGAGTTAATAAAACATAACGTAATATCTATGGTAAAACGACAGTCGCTTATGAGCAAGGAAAAGATACATCACTGTCCTGTGGGATGTGTTCTCTGCAACCATCCGACAGACTATCCAGCCCGATTCGTACCGTTCGCGCTGCCTGCCTCCCAATCCATAAGGCACATATCAAACAAGTCGAACCATATTCTTTTTTTGATCGATGGCTCGCTGCATGTCGTATTGGAGAACAAAAACATCTACATACAAGCGGGACAAGCCTTGTTTTTCGGACGCAATACCTGTCCGTATATACGGGCTACGCACGACTCTACGATCGTATGGTTGAAATTTTCCAACCGTATCGTGCTGGGAGGCAGCGACGTATTGAGCAAAGTGGCCGCGGCAAACAGGCCTTCGCATGAGGACGACATCCCTATACTGGACCTCACGCAAACGATGATCGACAAACTGCGTGGCATGCAGTTTATTGACAGCCCGTGTTATCATATAAGCCGCCAGTACGAACTATACATAGCTTTCCGAAGCGAGTATTCGGAGGAGCAAATGGCGCAGTTCTTCAGTTCGATCCTGCGTGCACGGGACGATTTCAGGGCCTTTGTAAAAAACAACTATCGTTATGGGGATACTCTGGAAAAGGTGGCGCAGAAAGCAAACATGAGTACCAATCACTTTCTGCGAAAATTCAAGGAGCACTTCGGAATGACGGCCTATCAATGGATGGTGAAGCAAAAAGCGGAAAAACTCGTGAAGGCCATACAAGCCGGAGAAACAAATGCCAAACTGCTCGCCGACCGCTTCGGGTTCCACTCTACGGCAGGACTATATCTTTTTTGTCGTCGGCAAGTGGGAATGACATTTCAGCAACTCACACGACATGTTGCTGACGGACAATCGATTACAATTTAATATAAAGTACAGTGGTGATTTTTGAACAAAAAATGTAACTTTTTATTCTTTGCCAGCGACAAAAAATCATTCTTTTTTTCCTATTTTTGCGATCAACAAATTGGAAACCAAGTCGGCAAGACACTCTTTCTTATAAAGAGTGAAATTCTGGGTACGCTGGCCTCGGGGTGCTCCGGATTTTTGCAACGTTTTTGCAAATATACTGTTTTTGAATATATACTGTGTTTTTTTGTTATACAACGGTATTGAAAACGGCTTTTGTCGTGTTGTCTTTCTCTGATCGTTGATATTCGATGCGGGAAAGACGGCCCCCGTCGATTGATTGTCCGGGGCTTGATGGTTCGAAATGTCCGGAGCCTGGATACCGGCGCGTCGGATGTCCGGTCTTTCAACCGGTCTGGTCTTTATAGCGTTGTTACGATACGGTTCGCTTCGTCTATGCGGCAAGGTTCCATTTCTTCCAGATAGATACGTGTGGTTCTTTCCGTGGTATGTCCGAGACCTTCGCTAATGACAGAAATGGCGATGTTTTTGCGACGTGCACGACTGGCCCACGTATGCCGTGCCGCACCGAAGGACAAACGCGCATCCGTTCCTAATTTCCGTGCGATGTCCTGCAATAGGTGCAGGTAGTAGCAGCGGCTCCGGCAGTAGAGTTCATAGAGCTGTTGATCGTTGTGAGGCGTCTTTCCGGAACCGGAGCCTGCAGCAGAAAGGATTGGAAACACATACGGTGTGCTGCAGAGACGATAGCGGTCGATGATTTCCTGCATTTCCGGGAGGATACGGACGGTGAAGAGTTGTCCCGTTTTACGGCGGCGGTAACGGATGACTCCCTCGCGGATGTTTTCCTGACGTAGGTAGGCCATGTCTACGAATGACATTCCACGGCAGTAAAAACTGAACAAGAACATATCGCGAGCGACGTTCTGCTTTCCGGTCAGTTTCGCTTGGGAAACTTTTTGCATGAGCGTATCGCTGATTGCCAGTTTCCAGGTCTTGGAGTTTTTGACGGTTACGGCGTCGAAAGGACGACGGCCGGAGTTTGCATGGCCTTCAGCCACGCCCCGGTTATAGGCAGCCCGGAGTTTGCTCATATAGAAGGTTACGGTATTGGGTTTCAGTCCCATATCTTGCAGATAGTCCCGGAAAGCCAGCACTTGCCGTTCATCCAGGTCATCCAGCAGAAATTGTCTTCCTCCGGCGAACTTCCGGAAAACCGATAGCGTGGATACGAACGTCTGTGCCGAGCCGTACCGTCCTTTGTTGCGGCACTTTTCTACAAGGTGTAGGAGATAGGTTTCTACATAACGTTTGTCATCGCGTTGCCGATAGTGAGCCAATACATCCGAAGCCTCGAAAGGGTTGCCCGATTGTTCCATGCTATGGACCAGCCTGTATAGTTCGCCTGTATGATAACGCAGATAGTCGTTGACTTGTCCGATGTATTCCCGGTGTGTGCGGTTTCGCTGGCGTGTGATGGCGATGCCGCGCATATCGTCGAACTCTTCCTTGCGGAGCCGGTAGGGCGTGAACAATACGCAGCGGCGTCGGTGACGGATGATCTGGATGACGACCGTATAGTGATCGCTTGTGGTGTCTTTACGCACATTCAGTTTCGGGCGGATGCTCGTTTTGCCTTCGGAAGGCAGTTTCGTCTGTGTTTTTCTCATTTCGTTTCTTATTGATGATTACGCTAATAGTCCGGTCCGAATTTGCGGCATGTTGGTTCAGTGGCGGAAATTCGGGGCGGAAAATAAATCGGGACTAAAAAAGCGTTTTATTCCGAACTCGGCGCGTTTCTTCTTATCATAAATACGGGCCGTGCGGAAAAGTGGATCGAGAGAGCGGTGGCCGGAGCTTCTTTTCGATGCGCCTGAAAAGGCTTTGTACGACCTGCTTTGCCTCGGCCTGTTCTGAAAAATGCGGACGCTTCGGCACCCGACGTACCCGATGAGCCGTATGGAGGTGGCGGTGAATGTGTCGACGTCGGTCTTTGGTCTGCGATGAACGGATTGTGGGTTTGATGGGATGGCAATTAGATTACCGCCAAATTGCCGGGTAAAAGAGAGCCAAACGATAAGCTAAAACACCGCCAAATGACAAGCGGTTTGTGATTGACCTTATACATGATTGTCGACGGGAAATATTTAGAGCGGATGGATAACGAATCTTCAGTTCTGTTTTTCGCCTCCGCCTCCGGTCGCGTTAACGATGTCGCTTATTGGTATTCGATCGCTTTGCTATAATATATTTCGAATAAGACGGCGATCAGCCTTTTCGGCTGTCGTTTCAGCCTGTATTTGGGATCGTCTTTGACATTGGTTGTCCGATCCGTTTTTAATTAAGTAGATGGTCTCCGTAAAAGGCGTTGTAACTATTATATATGGAAACGTATTCGCGAAATATGGTCGTTCCAGTACCGGCAGTACACCCCCGCAGGGCAGGACTTCGGCTTCAGCGTCGAAATGCGGGACGACGACCCCGAAAACTTCCTGCAAGAGCTGGAAAAGTATTACGAGGCTTACGACCCCGACTATGAAGCCTATCCCTGGATCGGCCCGGACGGACACGGCAAGAACGGCGCCCCTTACCACATCAAAGACATTGTGTGCGATATGGAAGCGGCCGAGGCAATGATCGACATGTTGCTGGCCTGACGCTCCTTCCGGTTCCGGCCCGTCAGGCCGTGACGGCAGACAGACGCGGGGAGCGGCTTGTGCACAAGCTGCTTCCCGTTCCTTTGTCGCACCATATTCGCCCGTCGCATCTGGTCCTCCTCTTGTATTCCGTCCGGCCAAAATTCTTGAATCTTGGAAAAGCGGCAAATCTGTGTGAATAATTCTTGGAAAAGCGGCAAAATACCTTATATTTGCATTGGAAAAACGGCACGTGTGGCCGGGTATGCCGGCCTACAGCCTTAATATAAGCCAGTTATGCTCAAGAGGAAGATAGACGACTACATCCGGAATTATTATGAAACGACCCGTAACGCACTGCTCGTTACCGGAGCACGACAGATCGGCAAGACCTACTCGATTCGCCAGTTCGGCAAGACATTCAGGAGTTTCGTCGAGATCAATTTCCTCGAAACGCCCGAAGCGGTCGGGCTGTTCGAGGGGGCGAGGAACAGTGGCGACATGCTGCTGCGCTTGTCCGCCCTGACCTCCGTGCCGCTTATCAAGGGGGAGACGCTCGTCTTTTTCGACGAGGTGCAGGAGTGCCCCGAGATCGTTACTGCGATCAAGTTCCTCGTGGACGAAGGGTCGTACCGTTATATCCTCAGTGGCTCGCTGTTGGGGGTGGAGTTGAAGGACCTGCGTTCGGAGCCGGTCGGATATATGGGAGTCAAGGATATGTACCCGCTCGATTTCGAGGAGTTCATTTCGTGCGTAGGCATCAGCGATACCGTGATCGGGGCGCTGCGCGAAGCGTGGAAGCGCCGCGAGGCCGTCGATGAGTTCGTTCACGGCAAGATCATGGAGTTGTTCCGGCTCTATCTCGTCGTAGGCGGTATGCCGGCCGCCGTGAGCAAATACATTGAGAGCAATAATCTTCAGGAGGTTATGACCGTACAGCAGGACATTATTCGCCTGTACAAACGGGACATTGCCCGGTACGACCCGGATAACAAACTCTATATCGAGGAGATTTTCAACCTGATTCCGCCCGAGCTGAATGCCAAAAACAAACGTTTCATTTTGAAGCGTTTGAACGAACATGCGAAGTTCGATCGGGTCGAGAGCAGTTTCCTGTGGCTGACCAATGCAGGCGTGGCGCTGCCGGTCTATAACGTGGAGGAACCGAAGGTCCCGCTTTTGCTGGACCGTTCGCGCAACCTGTTCAAGCTTTTCCAGAGCGACGTAGGGCTGTTGGCCAGCCAATATGCCGGAGGTATCCAGTTGCGCATTATCAACGGGGACAAGGACATCAATTTCGGCTCCGTCTATGAGAATGCCGTCGCGCAGGAGCTGGCGGCGCACGGTATCGCCACCTATTATTACAACAACAAGAAACGGGGCGAGCTGGATTTCGTCATCGAGCTAGGCGGCAAGGTGCTGCCCATCGAAGTCAAGTCGGGCAAGGACTACGAGACGCACCGCGCCCTGTCCAATATCATGGATTGCGGTCAGTACGACTTGCCCGAGGCCGTTGTATTCAACAATGCCAATTTGCGAGTGGCCGGCAAAATCGTCTATGCTCCCGTCTATATGGTAATGTTCCTCGAAAAGGACGATACGGCTCCGACATTTTACAAAGTGGATCTGACCGGGTTGTAAACCGGCGGCACCAATCAATATTGCGATCTGCTGCGGTTGCAGTCCATGATCGACATGTTGCTGGCCTGACGTTCCTTCCGGTTCCGGCCCGTCAGGCCGTGACGGCAGACAGACGCGGGGAACGGCTTGTGCACAAGCTGCTTCCCGTCCTTTTTTCTCCGGCCGCCATCCTCTGGTATTCCGCCTCGGTGTAAACCTGGTGTAAAGTAATAAGATATAAAAAACAGAGGCGGCTATTAGCCGCCTCTGTTGTGCGCGAGTCAAATACCTATTTATCGTCATAGTGACCGTATGCGGAAAGCATTAAAACGGTTATTATTTCTTCCCGGATTTCATAAATAAGCGGATGTTTACGGTTGATCCGGCGGGTCCATTGCCCGCTCCTGTCGGCCCCTAACGGCTGCAAGAAGCAACGAATGAATTTCATTTGCTGCTTCTTGCCTGCTTGGGAGAGATTAGTTTGTACTCCTGCAACCAGTTCACAAAATCCATTTTAATGAACTCCCAGTATTTTCCTCGCAGGCAGTTGGGGTCGAAGTCCTCATCCGCCAGTTGAAAAGAGGTGAAGTTGCGGATGATGGTTTCACGCTCATGTGTCCACGGATAGCGTTGTCGATGCAGGTCGAGCATCTGCCCGATGGTGTAGTTTTGTTTCAGTTCATGGAGATCCCAGAAATCCTTTTTACGGCCGCCTCGCAATACGACATCTACCTTCATGGCTACAATGTCCTCTAAGGCAGCCATGCGTATGCCGTCTATTTGCTCGGCAGGTTGCAGGAATGGGTCGGTGTAGAAAAGATCGACCTTTACACGTTTGAACTCGGATTCTCCCAGATAGAACGATTCTCCGAACGAATGCAGTCCGTCCTCCTGAATCCGGTTATCTGCGTAGGCAAATTCCCGTCGCAGCAATTCGTATATGGCCCGCCAGTCGATAGTGCCGTAATCCTGTCCGGTAAACATATCTATATCAACCGATTCACGATGTCCGAGCCGCAGACTGAGCGACGTTCCGCCAACCAGCCGGAACAAAGAAAGTTTGGGCGCCCGCATTAACTTATCGAGAATCTCGCGTAAAAGCGGTGTTACGGTATTGTAGTATAGAGAGGGCGTCATGTCGATTTGGGTTTTGCCAGATAAGCTATGCGGTACGAATTGGCGGGACGGGTGTATTTCTCGACCTGCCGCTCCCCGTAAAATCGGCGGATTTCGGCTTTCTCTTCCGCATTGCCATAGGTCATTACCCGCTCGATAACGGCCCTTTTGTGCCGCTGCCAGTCGATCTTCTCTATTTTGGTGTCCCAGAATAAAGAGGGGGACAGTTTGGTAATATCCGGAGTCGGTTGGCGGCTATTTTCGATGAGCCGTATCTCATAGAATAGCTGTAAGGTCATTAGGAAGCCCGTTTCGTATCCCATCTCCTGTTCCAACTTCAAAGACAGGGGGACATTGAGTTTGCGACGGCCTTTGATAATTTCGGTAATGCGCGACGGGTATTCCCCGATCTTCCGGGCAAGGTCTTTCTGAGAGAGATTAAGCCTGCGTAAATCCCGCTCGATAATGATCCCCGGATGAATCCCTTTCAATATGTTTATGTCGTACTTCATATATGTCTGCGCTGCAAATATAATGCAAGATTACCAATTTTGGTAATTATCGGCGGGGAATTTCATGTATGGATGCACTTGGATCATTGCCATTCTGTTGATGGATGTTCGGATCCCGTACACAAAAGTTATTGCGCTTCGGGGAAAAACAACTCAACCTTCGTATGTCGGTTGGCTTCCGCCGGCGTGTGGTCGGCGATGCCGCCCCGGCTCGCCCGGACGATCCGCCCGGAGGGGATACCGCGCCGCTCCAGTTCCGAAGCGATATAATCGGCCCTCGATGCGCTCAGCGAGTCGTTGATACCGGGCGTACCCGTTCCGCTGTCGGCGGCTCCCGTAACCTTTACGGACAAACCGTATTTATCCGCCACGCGGGCCAGTTCATCAAGATTGAGCCCTTGCGAGGCGTCCGTCAGATTCGCCGTGTTGAGAGCGAAAAAGAAATAAATGGGAACACCGATACATTCGCCATCGAACCGCATAAAGGCCGTTGAATCCGAGGCGAGGGAATCCATATCGGCGGAGTCCGTTTTCCGGGCATCCTTACGCGCGGGAAGCGGACGGCTGCCGCCGGGTTGCATTCCCGCCGTATCGAGCGGCGACACGCCGTCCCAATGCCTATGCTTCAACCTCGCCCGCAGCGAGTTCAAGCCGCTGTAATCGTTTACGGGATAGCCTGTGCGTTCGTCGTCGTCATGCTCGAACAAATGGCTGTACGTGGCGAGCAACCCTTCGATCTGCAAGATCTTCTTTAACTCGGCCAACGTCCGCTGGTCCCGGTCATGCTGTCCGGCATAGCGCCTGTTCTCTTCCGCCAGGCAGGAGGCGTAATCGACGAGCCGTTCGCTGCGGCGGACATAAGGCGCAGCATCCACCGCACGTCTCCAACCGACCCTGCCGAGATGGAACGTGAAGCCGGCAGTCAGCGAAAGCATGTGGTCTCCGAGGCGATTCGCTTTCCCGTAGCCGTCGAAGTCCTGAAAGGTGGTCGTGCCGGAGAGTTCCGCGACGGCGCTTATCCTTCGGGAGATACGGTACTGACCCTGCACGCCGTAAGAGACCGCAAACGGGTTATGCCCGTTCGTGGCATGATGCAGCAGGCCGACGCCCGCAAAGGGCGCGAGACTCCAACGTACCTGTTCCTGCCGGGCATACCTGCGGCCCAGAAGATTCCACAACAGATCCGCATGGACGTAGTGGTACCTCTGTATGGACAACCGGGCGTCCTTGAACCTCGATCCGCTATAGTTGATCCGTACGCCGGCCGATGGTGTGAACCACTTGCCGACAGAGAGACTGTACGACGTTTCGATCCGTCCGAACAGATCCTCGCAGCCGAGCGGCCTGCCGAGAAAGGCGGTAGAGCCTCCGGCGATACCGACAAACCAGTTGCCGCTTCCTCGCATCGGAAGTACCACGCCGTCGAGATAGGCGGGCTGCATCGGCTCGAACAACTCCGTGACATCATAGAAGGACTCGTATCGTACAGTGTCCCCCTGCGCGGGCCGGACACTCGCGCGGGCCTGCAACGAGCAGAGCGCCGCAAAGATAAAGATGATTCGTCTTGTCATATTCCAATCGTTTTACCTGTTATATTTTCATTCGTCGCAAGAGAGAATGCCGCTTATCGTTTGGGTTTCTTGCCGATGGCCGGACGCATCATGCGGCTGGCCATCCTCATACAGCGGAGCGCCCACGTGCGGTTGTCCTCGTCCTCGTCGCGGCCCCACTTGAGGTCGCTTTTGGTTCCCCCACCGCCGTGCGTTTCGGCAAACGTAGTGGCATCATCGACCATGCCGAGAAAGAGCATCGTCGCGCAATGCATGACCTCCGTGCCCTGTTCCGCGATTGCCTGTACGAGCGTGTCGTCGAACAGTTGCCGCTGCGGAGCGTCCAGCAGGGCCGATACGTTCCGGTACTCGCCAACCAGACCTTCCAGCAGGGCGTCTTTGAGCAGCGTGTCCACTTTGGAATGGACATCGCGCGAGTAGCGGTAGGCTTCCGTCCGGAGTTCCTCCGTGCGCTGCCGGATGGCATCCATGTCCTCCTTGAGCTCGGCGAGCTGCCGGTCGGCCGTCTGCAACTTCTCCTGCTTGTCGGCCAGTTGTCTGTCGATACCTTGCAGCTCCTTTTGAAGCGACTCGACCAGCATCTCCAGCTCCGCCGCATCGTCGCTGTTGGCCGCCAGATCGCGTTCGGCTGCCGAAAGCTGCGCCTGCTTTTCGGCCTTCGACTTTTCGAGGTTATCGACCATCGTGGTAAGTCCCTTGACACGCCGCTCTGCCAACCGGATGTCCGACTGGATGGCGGAGAGCACCTTCCGGTGTCGGTCGATATTTTCCTCGATGGTCGTACACTCCTCCGAGAGCATGCGGCGGTACTCCTCGGTCGTGAGATGCCGGGCACCCGTTTCGGAAACGCTCCGCCCCCGCGACATTCCCCACTTCGTATTGACCTCAGCAAAGAAGTCGGTATGGAGCTGTTTCATCCGCTGGCTGAACTCGTACTTGTCCTTTCCCGCGAATATCTCCTTGTACGCAAAGCGGTCGTCCTTGATCGGCAACAGCGTGCAGTGTACGTGCGGGTTCATTTCGTCGAGATGTACGATGAAGGCGGCGATGTTCTGCTCGCCGTATCTGCCGCTGACGAACGCATAGACATCCTGCGCCCAACGTTCGATGTCGCGTTTCCGCTCGACGCGGGGATTGGCCGCCCCCTTGTCGAAATTTACCTTCTGCGAGCCGAACGCCAGTTCGCGCATGCGGTCTCGGGAACCGCCGAAGATGATGTTGACCACCGTGCGGTATTTCGGCTCATCCAGACCCTCGTTAGGGTCCCTGATCCCGCGCCGGTTCAGAATTTCGGCCATCCGTTCGGGGATGCTGCGGCTCTTGTCCACGGGACGGACTTTGCCGCCTTGGACGATTTCGAAGTTCAGGTGTTCGCGGCTGGGGTCGTAATTGCCCTTTTCGAGCGCCCGCTCCCATCCCTTCTCCGTCCATCGACGCTGATGTTCGTTGCTCTGCGACGTCGTGATGCCTTTCGACACCCGGACATCGAGCACCTGTTTTGCTTTTGCCATACTCTTTCGTGTCCATTCGGACAATCCGCCGTGTCCCAGCTTGCTGCTTGTCTGGACACCACTCCTTCTGCCGACAGGCCGGAGGGGTATTAGGCTACCCCACCCTTCGTTTGGTGGCAGGCGGGCAAGCCCGCGTGCCCGCTACAAC
>OGPS01000615.1_pt1 | contig 32447 bp, 29 predicted proteins | sample 1552931 | NCBI WGS metagenome assembly OGPS01 (sample SAMEA2580252, study PRJEB22360) | human gut metagenome | biome: human gut; feature: human-associated habitat; material: faeces | place: Denmark | collected 2008/2010 | reverse complement strand
GTATTTTACTTATTTTATTATATATTAAGAAATCTATATGAGTATTATGGTGAGAAGCATATTTTCTTTCTTCTTCTGTTAATAATGTTTTATCTTTTATTAATATATTTACTGGATATCTAAAAGTAAATGTTAAATCTTTATAATCTTCTAATACTTTATTTAGTAAATGATACATGATATTTTCTGAATCATAATTTGATATCTTTTTATGTTTTTTGAAATAGTCTAATCTTTCTTTCTCATATTGTTTATATAATAAATCAAATACTGAATATATATTACTTTCTTCTACTTCCATATTTATATATTTGGTATAATCTATAAAATCTTTTATATTTTGATTCTTTATATTATTTCCTGTTACTATGAATATTAATTCTTTCTTTGCTCTAGATATAGCTACGTTTAAGATATTAGAGTCCGCTACAAAATCTGATATTTCATCATCTACTGTTGATATTATTATGGCATCTTTTTCTCTACCTTGAAACTTATGAACTGTACTTACTTCTATATCTTGGATATTTTGTTTTATTAAATCTACTTGATTATTATATGTGGCTATTATTCCTATATCATTAGTTTTTAGCTTTGGCAGTATTTCTTTTATTATATCTAATTGTCTTTGACTTGTATTATCTCTTTTATGATTCACTTTATTGGTTTTTATTACTTTTATAACATCTATTTCTTCATCATAAACAGCAAACTATTCTACTGATAATTGATTTTTATTCTTGTATTTATCTAGTCTTTCCAACGATTCAGCACATTCTACTATATTTTATCACGTGATTGTCGAAAGTCAATAAGTAATAAATGTTGTATAAAATCTCTATAAAATCATATAAATACCGCATTTATACAAATGGACACTTTAGTAAATATTAAGATATTGATAAATACGGATAAACTTTTGCACATATTTTTTTACCAAATTTGGAATTTTTTTAATTTCATGCTATAATGAATGTGAGGTGTAAACTTATGTCAAAACAAAGAAATGATTTAACTCCAAATCCAAATCAAAAGAAAATATTAGAATTGGAAAAAAAATATTTTAATAAATTAGAAGAAATAATTACTTCTAAAGATTTCTTAGCCGATCTAAAAAATATAGAAAGAGAAACAAAAACCAACTATAGATTACTTGCAAAAATATGGAATGTAAAAAATAAAGTTAAAATTCCGGCAGAAAGATTAGTAAGATATCATATATATAAAACCTTATTTAATACAGATGAGGGTTGTTCATTTTTTCCATCTCCAGTCAGTTGCGATTTAGCAGTTGAAACAGAAGATGCAGTTTTAAATATCGATGTAAAAACCGACGACATAAATAGTAATAGAAGTGATATATATAACACTCAATTAGAGCATAACCAATCATCATTTAACAACAAGAGAATTGGTGCTAATGGAAATTTTAAGGGATTAGAAGCAATGGCTAATTTAAAACCAATTGACGAATATTCAGGAAAAATCAATCTAACATTTTTAATAAAAATTATATATAGTGATGATGGCTATGACTTTGAAATAAGTAATGATAAAAATAATCCTACATTGACACTAACATGTATTCCAAATGGTATTTTAAGCGAATTATTTGATTTTGATTTGTTATCAAATTTTAAAACATACAAATATTACACGCAATTAGATGGTGAATACTTTAAAGAAAAACTAATTGGAAATAGCAACATATTTGATAATACATCAGATACTCAAAAATACGAAATTATTGAAAATAATATAATAATCCCAGAAAATTGGATTAAAGGTAAGGTCTTATCTAAAGTTGGTTATTATGATCCAGATAAGGGTGTAATATGGTTATACCAGTTAAAAGGAAGTAGCAATAAAAAATATTATCTTTGTGCTGTTAGATGTGGTGACTCATCTAGATATAATTCTAATTATTTAAAAGATAGATATGACTCAAATGGAAACAAATGGGAAGGTTTAAAAGAATACTACGAAATGCTTAATAAAATTTAAAAAGAAGAATCTCATCAATTTGATTCTTCTTTTTCTAATACATCATAAATTTCTTTAGCTATCTGTTCAGCCAATTTAACAGGAACCGCATTACCTATTTGCTTATAAACGACATTTAGACTCCCTACAAATTGATAATCCATTGGAAAAGTTTGAAGCATAGCGCACTCTCTTGCACTTAGTCTTCTTTCTTTATTAACATGAATTTCAGGACCTGTCGCTGTAATAGTATCACTTGGTCTATCCCAATTAGTAATTCTTAATGACTGTTCAAATTTAATTTCTTTTTCAACCATTGTAGTGACCTTTTCATCATATTTATCATCAAATCCTAATATTTTTTTTAACTCCCACCAATCTGATGGTTTTGGGATACTACCAGAATTGTTATCTTTTCTAAACCAATGTCCAGCAGTATATTTATATCCAAAATGGTCATCTACTTTTTTTGTTGTATATCCTGCTTTATCACGCCATTTTTTTAAATAATCACATATTGCAGATTGTTTTACTTTATATTTTCTACCCCAAAACTTATCATATACATTAGTTGCAGCCATATGATTATATATTATTGTACCATCTTCTAATGTTATGGGATTATCACTAAGTCTAACATCGCTTAAAAATCCTATTGTTTGTTCAACAGTTACTGGTGCTTTCAATCCCTTTTTAGTTTCATATGTTTTACTATCAACCCAATGAGTCGGTTTCGGATACGGATTGTTCACCCCAATTCTATTTCCTATTATGACTACCCTTTCTCTAGCTTGAGGGACACCATATTCTGCTGCATTTAACAACCTTGCATCCACTTCATAACCCAAAGATCTAAAATCTTTTTTTATCATTTCAATTACTTTACCCTTTTTCATAGACAGAATTCCCTTAACATTTTCTGCTACAAAAAATTTCGGCTTTTTATCTCGTATAACACGTAACATCTCTTTATATAAAAAGTTTCTTTCATCTTTCATACTTCTTTTAGTGTTGGCAACAGAAAAACCTTGACAAGGGAACCCACCGATTACTAAATCTATTTCATCAGGCATTTCACTACTATCAATTTTGGTAATATCTCCATACACAATTCTCTCATCAACATTTTTCTTATATGATTCTACTGCTTCTTTAAAAAAATCATTTGCCCAAACAATATCGAATCCAGCATTTATAAAGCCTAAATCCATGCCACCAGCACCTGAAAACAATGAAATTACTCTATATTTTTTCTTCTTACTCATTATTTATCACCCTCTACTATTCAAGTATAACAATAATTACTTCAAATTGCAATACTTGCAATTAAATTTATTATACAATTTTTTTTTACAATTTGCAATAGTAGCGAATTATTTTTTTCAATAAATCATAATAAAAACTTTTTTAATTCTTCATAAATTATTTTATTATCCACAAAATATTTTAAAATTTCATCATCTATTATCACACCTAAATCTGTAAATTTAATATATTTTTTATAATTAACATCATTTAAAGCTCTAGCAAGATAAATAGAAAAACCTTCTTTAATTAGTTCAATTTCAAATAAATCATTTGATTTATATTTTATTAAATTATATAATTTTTCATCAATGATTGTATTATCAATATCATTTATTGCTTCAATAAACGGTATTAACTTATATGAAATAAAATCTTCTTCTACTTTAACTTTTATAACACATATATTATATAACTTCTTTATATTATGATTATTAATTATCCATAATCTCTTTAATTTAATAGGTCGCCCTGATTTATCAACCCTAAGAAAGCTATAACCCGAATTACATATAACCAATTTTTCACCAATTAATTCTGCACATATCTCCCCACGTTTACCAACATAAATTAATTCTCCATCTGACTTTTGATTATAATATCTTGTAATTCTTAAAGCTTTCTCTTTAACTGTTTTTCCTTCAATAATCCACTGCATTAATACAGAATAAAAATTTCTTGCCGTATTATTAGATAAACGAGAAATAGATATATCATCTGATTTTTCCAATTTAAAAATGGTATTTATTGCAGATAATAAATCGTTAATACTATTTATTCTTTTTCCATAAAATCTTGATATTCTAACATCCAATGATTCTTTTTGCTGTTCATTTAATACAATATTATTTAATAAACATTTATTTAATATATCACTACAACTTGATGTTATATCCTCATCAAAAACAGATTTAATGTCAATATTATCATCGATTAATTTGATTTGTTCCAAGCTGGAAATATATTCTGAACTTTTATCATCTTTTGAATATCCAATTAAATACTCATTTTCTATCTCATCTTCATGATAAACACCGTAACAAGGATCTATTACTTTATTTCTTATTTTTTGTTTCTTGTAATCTGATTGACAATTAAAATGTGTTTCACAAATAATTTTTTCTAAATTGCCTGTCTTCACAATTTCATTAATTCTATTAATTCTTCCTCGTAAATTTATAAAATCTTGTGGTTTCATCATTCCTACACCTATATTGTAATCATATATGAATAATGCATCACTAGGCGTATTTACTCCTTCCAGGACACTAGAATTTGTAAATAAATATTTTATATCTTTATTACTTCTGTATACATCTAGTAAAAACGACTTAATTATATCTGGCATTTCGCCATGAATATAAATTATTCCTTTTTGTATAATGTCCACTATATAATAATCTTCACCAATAAAATCTATTAAATCAGTACAGTCTATATTAATTTTTAAATCTATATTTTCAGAAAATTTTAATGCTATGCGTTCAACATCTTTTGGTGAGTTCAAAAAAACTATATTTTTTGATTTTGAATTTCTTAATATATATTCATCAAAATCCAAATAATGAGTATCTAATATATAGTCACTAGTCATTCTATTAGTGTTTGGAATATAAATTTCTTTACAATTATTATGAAAAAAATAATAATGATAACATTTCATATCCCTAATACCGTTTACTAATTGTAACTCTTTTTTATGTACACCCTTAATTTGAACAGAACTAGGATCATATAATACAGGTGAATAATATTTAATACAACAATTAAATTTTATTTTTAATAGAAAAATAATTTGGGATAATTTATAACTACGTTCACCTTTTCCTAAAAGCTTATGAGCTTCATCTATAAATAAATCTGTTATATTTTCAAATTTATTTTTTTTAATTAATTCAAAGCATCTTTCTTGAGTCAATATATAAATATTTTTATAATTATTACTTCTTTTTATTTCATGGTGAGTTATCAACTTTACATTTATTTTTTCTTTCTTTGCCAAAATAGATAAATCTTGTTTTACTTGTGTTAATAAAGCCGTAAGTGGAACTATTATTATGCAGTCGCCTTTAGATTTTAGCGAACTTTCTAACATTAAATCTGTTTTTCCAAAAGATGTTGGTGCAATAATTGAATAATCATTATTTGTTTCTATCATTCTATAAATAATTTTTTGACCAGATGTAAGTATTTTATCATTATATTTATTATTTTCTATGTAGTAATTAGCAATAAAATTTTCTATTTCTTTATTAGTACTAATTCCTATTTTGTTATATATTATATTTAATATAGGAGAATAACCAAAAATAATTGAAAATTCTATTAATGGACCATAATCCTTAAATTTTAAAGTATAATTTATTATAATGCTATAAGCAAAATTTAAACTAAGTTCATCTTTTTTCTTTATTAACAAATAGAAAGCATAATTTAATAATCCCCCTATTTTTGACATATCTCCCCTCAAAAAATCAATATAATCCTTAACAAATTGTACATTCAAGGGTTTAATTTCATTCATTTGAATCACCATACTTCATCAAAATATAATTATATAAAATATTATAATCATAGTTTCTTATACACATAATAAATATTTTTTGTTCAGGGATATTTTGATCTTTCAATTTTTTTAAATATTTTTTTATATAATCCGCATCAAATTCATTATTACTACATATTATCATTGTGCCTAAAATTTTGTTGTAATTAGTTCGTTTTGCTTTTGATAACAATTTATATATGTTAGTATCATCTAATTCATTATTAGTTAATTGATTGTGTACATATCCTTTAGTTTTTTCCCATCTATTTATATCTTCATCATTAACCTCATTTTCTATTTGATTTGCAGCAACTATCAATTTAGCACGATTGTCTTTATCTAAATCTGTACATTTTTCCTTTGATTTCACTTCCGTTATCCAAATTTCATTCTGGGAATAATAGCAACCATCAAATCCTTTAAAAAATCCCTGATATGTATCACTATAACCTATTGTTGGACAGCAAGAAAGAAATTTAAAAGACACTTCTTCTAATCTCATAAAACAATGAAATAGAAACTCTCCAATTATTCCTACCTTTGCAGTAGATGTCTTGTCTTTTTTTAAAATATATTTTGCAGCATCTTTTATAGTATCCCTAATAGTATCAGTTGTTTCTCTCTCTGCAATCATTTTACCCCTAATTATTTCTAAAAAATTATCATCAATGAATTTTTTTAGATTATCATCATATTCATCAATATAAACAAAGCAAGCCTCAACATTCAATTCTAGATCCAATAATTTATACTTCATATAACCACTTCCATACTACAAAAAATAAACAGTATCCATCTTAAAAAGATTAAATACTGCTTATCAATGTAATAATTATACCATATATTTCCAGAATTTCTATATTTTTTTAATATTTAATAGTCAAAAATAGATTTTTGTATCATTTTTTTACTTTTTTTAAATTTTAATGCTTTAGTACCCAATCAATTTTTTGTATAGATAGCTGAACTCTCCACCTCTGAATTTTAGTTACCACTGTTAAATAATTCATTTAATTCTTATTATCACTGTTCTTTTTTTCTTGTCTTTTTTTTGAATCTTTATCTAGCATTAATTTATAAATGATTTTCTCGTAGTTTGAATATACTTTTTTGCTTTCATAAATATCACTTCTTAACATTTTAAAAATATAATCTAATAAAAGGCTAAATAAAGAAAATACTCCCAAAATTAATGGTAATAATATAGCATAATTATCTTCTGGTTTTACTCCGCTTTTATCAAAAAATAATGTCAAAACAATCATTATTTGTGAAACAAAAAATAAAATAATTGGATTTTTAACAAAATTATCTAATATATTTACTTTTTTTTCTCTTGTGCTAATTTCTTTATTATCAATTAACTCATTTTCCTTTTCAAAATCTTTAAATATTTCATATGTAAAATCTATTAATTCTTTTTTATTAACTTCATCAATATATTTACTCTCATTTATATCCATTATTAATTTATTTCTTAAATCTATTTCGGAGAGAACAAATCTTTCCTTAATATTAGAATCCATTATTATTGCTCTTCTTATATCAATAATAAGATTAGAAGATATCTTGATTTTTTCTATTATGTAAGGTCTAACTGAATTGATAAATCTATCATTTACATTATTAATCTTTTTAGTATCTTTTCTGAAACGAAAAAATTTCAGAACTATTGCGGGTATTGCTATAACTAATATTCCTGTAATAATTGGAGCAATCCAATTTACTACAATTTCATTGATTAAAATTGGTTTTATCACATTTTCATAAATTTCTTTCATAATATTTCTCCTTTGATGAGATATTATATCACTAAAAACTATTTTTTTACATTTTTATCATAAAATTTTCTAATTAAATTCCTATTTTCACATAAAAAGTAATTTACGATATTACATCACACTTAAATATAATAATTATATTTTCATTTAATGATCTTTTGATACTCATACTGAAAATATGTTATTTTTCAGTTTAATTGTCAATACCATTTGATTAATAATCACTTCTTTATACCAAAATAATATTAGTATATATCTACTGCTTATATATAATAAGTATCTTGGATACATTTAATTAAGATAAGTTTACTTAGCTTAATTAAACACTAATAAGACTTACATAGTAAGGCTTATAGTGAATATAATAGAAATAATATATAGGTATATTAAAACTAAGACTTGATATCTTAGTTTGTTATTTAGTTAATGTTAATGTTAATGTTTTTATTTTAAAATCTTTAGTATCATAACCCCATGGATTAGATACTAATCTTGTATTATTTATTATTATATCTTCTTCTTTATGATCATGTCCATATATCCATACTGGTGATTTATATTCTTTTACTTCTGTATAGTAACAAGAGTTATTACCCCTACTATTATTTTTATTTCTAAATGGTGGTACATGAGTTATCATTAAATCTATATTATTTGGTAAGTTATTATACCAAGATATGCTATCGTTATGTAGTTTTTGTATTTTATCTTTCTTAGATAATTCTGATAAGATAAATCTTGAATCATTCTGCATAGGATAGTTATATAGTTTATCTACTAATGTTACTGGTTTATACCAAAGGGTATCTCCCGCTAATAAGAAGGTATTATAGGTATATAGTCCTTTAGTATTATTTGTTTTATCTAGTATGATTATATCGTTATTATCTTTAAATATTTCATTTAATCTATATACTTTATTCATACTATTATAGTTATATTCTTTAGCCATAGGATCAGTATAGATATATTTTATTACTGGTATATAGTATTCATGATTACCTAGGACGAATATTACTTTTTTATAATATTTTGAACATGAATATAATAGTTCACTCACTCTATTTATATCTTCATCGATATCTCCCGCTACTACAAGGATATCTCCTTTTACTTGAATACTTATTTTATCTTGGACTAATTTATCTATTTTTGTTATGCTTTCTTTTTTACTTATGTAGTGAGTTAAGTGTAAATCGGATACGTAGTCAATGTTTAATTCCATGGTATTTTTCCTTTCTAGATGCTTATATTATATAGAAAGATGCAAATTATGTCAAATAAAAAACCATTGACGCTTTTGCCTGTCAACAGTTTCTGTGGATAAGTTATTTATTATTACATTTTCTTATAAACTCTTCTTCATGTTCTTTTAAATAGTTATAACTTTCTTTAATAGCGGTCTCTATACTATTATTTTTATATATACTTGTTATTTTGTCTAATAAATTTATATTATCTATTTCTACATTATAAAAGATATCATAGCATTTAAACTTATGTTTATATATTTTTTGTATGCCGTCACTATTTAGTATTGGGTCTATGATTATTTCACTTAAGTACCATAACAAACTTGGGCTATCAAAATCTTCATACTTCCAATTTGGATATATTTCTTTACATTTCTCAAAGAAAAGAAAATGACATAATTCATGCATACAGGTATCTATTAAATCTTCTTTATTTTTCTTATGAATATCAAAGGCTTTTTCTTTAATGTATCTAGGACATACTGGTATTAGTCCTATTCCTACTGATATTTCTTTATATTCTTTTGGCCACTTTATATTAAAGTAATTACTTATTTCTAACATATATTTATCATTGTATTCATTCCAGATAGTAGTATATTCTTCTCTCAAGTTATTATTTTCTTTTATAAAGTTATTATATCTATCTTGAATTATGTCTTTAATATTATCTTCTTTAGTAAGTCTTTTTAATTCTGGATATAGGAATAATGTTCCTTCTTTTAATGGTAATACATTAGTTGTATCTTTAAGTGTCCATGATAGTATGTCAGATGTTTCTTCAAGAGTTAAATATTTAAATTTTAATTTTGGTATGTTATTCATATTTCCTCCTAATTAATTATATCATATTTTGTTTATTTTTTCACGATAATCATCATAATTACCAATATATCTAGTGATGTTTTTATTTTTTATTTCTATTATACTAGTAGCTATTTTATTTATGAAATATCTATCATGAGATACAAATAATATAGTACCAGTAAACTCCTTTAGTGACTCTTCAAGCATTTCTCTTGTATCAATATCAATGTGATTAGTGGGTTCATCTAGGATTAAGAAGTTATAAGAATCTTGAATTAGACAGAATATTTTTAATCTTACTTTTTCTCCTCCAGATAAGTATTTTATTTTTTTATGAATGTTTTCTCCTGCAAAGAGATATTTAAATAAAGCACTTCTTAAATATTGTTCTGTCCCAATGAAATATTTTCTGGCTTCTTCTAGTACTGATAAATTAATGTCTTCAAACCCTATCTCTTGAGGAATATAACCTATCTTGATATTACTTCCTAGTTTTATACTATTATTTCCTTTTAATATTTCTTTGATTAGAGTTGATTTACCGACACCATTATCTCCGACTAGACAGAGTCTATCTTGATATTTAATACTTAAGTTAAGGTTGTTAAATATTTCTTTAGTACCATAAGATAAATATAGATTATTTATTGTTAGGACATCTTTTCCTGACCTACTATCCATATCAAAAGTTATATTTAGTTTTTTCTTGTCTTCTGGTTTATCTAACTTTTCTAGTTTTTCTAATCTTTTTTCGATACTAGCGGCTCTTCTAAAAAATATTTCTCCACCACTTGGTCCACAAAGCCTACCATATTCTTTTAATCTTTTGATACTATTTTTCATAGCGGTTATTTGTTTTTGTTGGTCTTTATAGTTTTTTAATTCTAGTAATAATCTATTTTCACTTTCTTTAATATAGTAACTATAATTACCATGATATACTTCTATTCCTCTTTTGGTTAATAAATATACTTTGTTTATGACATTATCCATGAAATAGCGGTCATGTGATACTAGTATTATTGTACCTTTATAGTTCTTTAATGTTTTTTCTAACCAAATCATTTTATTTATATCTAAGTGATTAGTTGGTTCATCTAATAATAAGACATCTGGTTCTTGTAATAATAATCTTATTAGAGATATGATGGTTTTTTCTCCTCCAGATAGGGTATTGAAATTTCTATTTAATATTTCTTCAGTTATATTAAATACTGGTAGTATTTTTTGAATCTTTGTTTCGTATTCATATCCTCCTAGTGAGATAAACTTCTCTTGCAGATTCATATACTTTGTTATTACTTTATAATCTTCAGTTAAGAGTTTATCTTCATATCTTTCTAATTTTTCTTTTAGTTCTATTATTTCTTTAAAGGCACTATTTATATAGTCTTTTACTATTATATCTTTTTCTTCAGGTATTTGACTTAAATAGCCTATACTTATATTATTTCTTATTGAAAGGGAACCGGAATCTATACTTTCTTGGCCTGCGATTATTTTTAGTATAGTACTCTTTCCACTTCCATTTGTTCCAATTAAACCTACTTTTTCTCCTTTTTGTACTGTTATATCTATATTATTTAATACTAAGTCAAAACCAAATGACTTACATACTTTACTTATATTTATATCTATCATAATATTCCTCCCATCAAAAAAAGTTATATGAATATATTGCATCCATATAACTTCTATTTATATATATAGATGCAGGCACGACAAAAACTCACACCCACATCTCATTTTTTTTACTTTTATTTTTGATGAGATAAAGGTGTGATATTTATAGTAAACATGATTACATTACCTACATATTTATACATAAATATCCCTCCATTTATAATATATTATAGTTTTTTACTTTTGTCAATTGTTTTTACACTGCAAGCCATTTGTCTTGCTAGTGTTATTTGGAGTCTTTGGTCTCCAAATAAGTATAATTAATACTTATTATATATAAGTATGAAATATATACTTAAAGTAGTTTATTATTGGTATTTTTTTTTGTTATTTTGAGTATAATAATAGTGCAATATACTTGACTTTTTATGATAGTTATAGTATCATTGTATTACCGGAGAGAAATCTCGTCAGGTCGATAGCTCAATGTCGATTTTATTAAATTAAGTGTATGTTAAGTACACCGCTTGAGTTGGGGAGAGACTACTAGATAGTCTCTTTTCTTTTTATGGAAATAATAGTTTATGATCGATAATATCAATATCAGAATCAATATTTGATAATGCTCTTCTTCTAGTAGTACCTGCTATTAAATCTGCTGCTTGCACTAAGTAACTCTTACCTGAATCTTGATATGTTAATCTTATTTCTAATTTTCCATATAATATATTTTTATATTTTATGTCATAATTAAAATTAGATATTCCATGTAGTAATTCTTCTGTTAGGCCATCTTTTAAATTATAATAACCATTACTTTTTGTAGATTGTTCATCTATATTTATTATTAATCTCACATTTTTATGTGGGTCTATTTTTTTATCTTTTATTAATTCTTCAATGGTACTTTTAATTAGTCTTCTTATTGTGTAATCTATGTATCTTCCTTTTGAGGCTTTATTATTTATAATATGATCATATACTTTTGTATTATTTATTATTAAGGCAATAGTATAATATTTACTTATGTAATTCATAATCCTTCTTTTATGGCCTTTCTTGATATTTGTATTTTTTATTTCTTTACATTTTTTAGTACATTCTCCTTTTGTTTGTCCGCAGTATGGACATTTTATTTCATTTATTATTTTGCGATACTGAGTTATAAATTTATCTTTTTCTTGTTTTGATAAAAAGACTATTCCTGCATATACTGATACTTTTTCTTTTTTTGTTAATTTACCTGAATCATCTAAATTTATATATATTTCTTGATATTCTTCTTTTTTGTTCATATAAGTGCTCCCTTCAATTGTTTTAATGTTTATTATAGCATGTACTTTTAATATTGTCATTAGTTTTTAAGTAATTTTGTTTATCAACAATATATGTGGATATAAGAAAAACTATAGACATTAATCTATAGCTTATATAAATACTTTTATTTCAGAGACATTTGGCCCAGTAAATATTTTTGGAAGACTTTTGGCTTTCAAAAACCTCGAACAATGTAATGTGAGAGGGATATATTACCTTCTACTTTTTCCTTTAGAAGATAATAGTTCTTCTCTTAAACATCTATAATATTCAATACAATTAACATATTTATTTTCTTTTTCATTAAATATCCATATAGCAGTTAAATCTTCTAACGAGATAGCTCCCATTTGACCATCTTTTACTTTGGTATAAGGTGCTTCTAGTACTGGTCTTTTATCGTAGTAAAATAATTTATCTCCACCTCTAGTCCAAAATAATTCATTATTATGACCTCCTTTTACTTTATCTTTGCTTCTTGCATATCCACTAGTTATAATATCTTCTACTTGATCCATACCGGTTACTCTATATACAAAATTATCATTTGTCTTCATAGCAATAGGACTATCTTTACCAAAAGCTAATTCTCGGACAAATACTCTATTTCTAGTAGTTTCTATTCTATCGTCTTCCATATTTACTCCTTTTCTATAGTAGTTCTACCACTTATTCTATTATCACTATCTTTAATCCAAAGATAATATTTTTTATATGTAAAGTAATTACTCTCTACTTTGTTATTTTCTATTTTATTCCAGCATAATGAATCTATACTGGGAACACTCTTAGTTGTTTTTAGACAGTATTCAGTTGAATCTCCTGTTGTTGTTATTATAAGTTTATTATTTTCTTTAGTAATACTTTCTATTTTAGCTATCATATTTTCATTAGGTTTAGCATAATACTGATTATTATCACTATCTGGCAAGATATTTTTTGCTGCAATGAAACTAAATACTGATAAGACAAGAATACCACCAAGTACTATGAATGTACTATTATTATTTTTCATTTTTAACCTCCCTGTAATCTTTAAATAATTTTGTATATATTGGTTTTACTAACTCTCCTAATACAAACATTATAAAACATATTCCGATAGTTATCAAGATATAATTTATTTTTATATTTGGTACTATAAAGTATTTACTTATTGGGGTTACTAATACTATGATTTGAACTAATAGTATTAAGAATACTCCTAATGTTAGTTTTTTATTTGAAAAGATGTCTTTATTTAGTACTGACTTCTTAATATTACGACAAGAGAACGAGAATAGTAATTCATGAGTTACTAAGTAGATAAATAATAATGAACCTGCGGTATTTACATCTGCTTCTTTTGCAAAATAGATAAATATTATTAACATTACTATTGATTTTATGATTGCTCCGATTACTATTTTAGCTGTTAATAATGGTGTAAAGAAACTTTCATTGTATTTATTAGCAAGAGTATTTTCCATTTGGTCTTCTGTTTTCTTTTCGAAAGCTAACATAATAGCAGGTATACTATCGGTTACTAGGTTTATCCATAGTAGTTGTAATGTTGTAAACATTTCCATATTTAGTACCATAGATATGAATACTAGAAGTACTTCTACTATATTACCCGCGAGTAAGTATAGTATTATTTTCTTGATATTAGAAGTTATTCTTCTTCCTTCTTCAACTCCATCGACGATGGTAGAAAAACTATCATCTACAAGAATACAATCTGCTACTTTTTTTACTACTTCAGTTCCGGTTATTCCCATACCTATTCCAATATCAGCTTTTTGAATAGCAGGTGCATCGTTTACGCCATCACCGGTCATAGCTACAACATAACCATTACTTTGAAGTGCATCTACTATCCTTAATTTGGTACTTGGTGATATTCTAGCATAAACATTATATTTTTTTACTGCTTCTTTTAATTCATCGTCTGTTAACTTATCTATTTCTTTTCCTGTTGTGGCTCCTTCATCGGTATCGATAATACCAACACTTTTAGCTATTGCACGAGCAGTATTTATACTATCTCCAGTTATCATAACTATTTTTATTCCAGAATTTTTACATGTATTAATAGCATTTGGTACTGATATTCTTGGTGGATCCATCATTCCTATTAATCCTATAAATATCATATTATGTTCTGGGTCACTTGTGTTTTCTGTTTTATAGGCTAGTGCTAAGATACGAAGGGATTTTTCTGATTCTTCTTCTTCTATTTTAAATATTTTTTCTTTATATTCAGTAGTTATATTATATAATTTATTATCTTCTAGATAATAGGAACAGTTTTGTAATACTGAGTCTAAACTTCCTTTAGTAAATGAATATTCTTTACCTTCAATGGTATTGATAGTACTCATCATTTTTCTATCTGAGTCAAATGGATACTCTTTTACTCTTGGAATATTTATTAATATATTTTTTTCTTCAAGGTATTTATAGATGGCTACTTCGGTTTCATCTCCTAGATATTTATCATTATTTTTAGTTACATTCTGACAACTTGATAAACAATAATTATATAGATTTATGTTTTCAATATTATCTTTTTCGGTATATAATTTATTGTTTACATAGATACTTTTTACTTGCATTTTGTTCTCAGTAATAGTTCCTGTTTTATCAGAACAGATTATGTCAGTAGAACCTAGTGTTTCAACAGAAGCCATCTTTCTTATGATTACATTTCTTTTAGCCATTTCGGACATTCCTAGAGATAATATTATGGTTATTACTGATGACATTCCTTCAGGGATAGCGGCGACCGCTAATGAGATGGATAACATTAGGATATCAAAGAAATCATTCTTTTTAAGTAGACCTACGACCATCATAACTATTATTATTGCTATTATTATATAGGTTAATACTTTACTTATTTGGTTTACTTTCTTTTGAAGTGGAGTTAGTTCATTCTTATTATTCATAAGGCTTGCTCCTATTTTACCTAGTTCTGTATCCATAGCGGTACTACATACTACTACAAAGGCATGGCCATTGGTTACATTACATCCGGCATAAACCATATTTTTTCTTTCGTATAATTCTTTTTCTTCGGTTATATCTATATTATCTTTCTTGATACTTTTTGATTCCCCGGTTAGGGTTGATTCATTTACTTCTAAGGCTTCTGATGATATTATTCTAGCATCAGCGGATACATAGTCACCAGCTTCTAGTTCTATTATATCTCCTGGTACTATTTTTCTTACATCTATTGTTTCTTTCTTACCATCTCTTATAACATTATTATTAGTTATAAACATTTTATTTAGTTCTTCGATTGCCTTGTCGGCTTTCTTCTCTTCGATAAAACTTAGGGTTGCATTTATTATGACGATTATTAGAATTATTACTGAGTCAGCATATGATTCTTTTTGAATATAAGATATTACTGCAGAAAATACTGAAGCAAATATTAATAGTATTATCATTAGATCATTAAACTGATTTAAAAAGATTATGAAATTTGATTTTTTCTTTCGTTCTGCTAATTTATTTTCGCCATACTCCTCTAATCTCTTACTTGCTTCTTCTTCAGTTAATCCACTTATATTGGTATTTAATTCTTTATATAGTTCTTCTACTTTTTTATTATAATAATTATTTTCTTTCATCTTTTTACTCCTTTATATTAGATATGATAGAACAAACATTACTATCATTATTATTAAGATTATTATTAAGAGTACTTTGGTTATTTTTATTAAGATATTTTGATATGGTTTTAGTACTCTTATGCCACAATTACGGCAATACTTATCACTATCTCTTACGACTTTTTTACAATTTATGCATTCTTTCATTGTTGTAACCTCTCTTTTATGATATTTATTATTTCTAATGAACTAGTACTTGACGAATCTCTATGTAAATAATAGTCATGAATGGCTTCGGCGATTACTTCGTCATAATTTACGTTTTCTTTTACTTTTTGACTAGCATAACCAGAGATACTTTTGGTAAAGTCTTCAAGTGAAATATTGGTATTATACTTTTTGTTATAACTCTCTATGGATTCTTCGACTAGTTCTTTTGAGTATGTTCCTTTTTTTAAGATATTTAGAATATTTTGATAGCTATTTATATTATCTTTTGTTACTAGTGTTATGTTATCAATATTATTTTGCTTTAACAATGTTACAAATGTTATGTAATGACCTAGTTCATGGGCTATTAGTGATTCATAACTAGCATTATTTGGATACCAGTTTTCTTTTAATCCTTTACTTAGGATATCTTTATTTAAGAAATAATAACTATTTAATAATATTTCTGTTTTATTTACTTTGTTATATTCTTTTATATCTAAGTTATTATTTATAAAGGTATTAGTAGGATTGAAATAGGCTATATAATCCTCATTACTTGGAGCATTGGTTATTGTTATGTTTGTTAGATATCCTTTTATATTAGGAAATAATTGGTATGTTGTACTTATTACTTCTTTTATTTTATTTGATACATCTTCATCAACATCACATAAACTTACACTAGGAATGTTATAGCTTTCACTTATTTCTTTTTCAATTAGGGATACATTTATATTTCTTTTACATTTCCAAGATTGTTTTGTGATATCTTGTTTTATTAGGTTTATAGCTTCTTCTTTGGTATCAACAACAATATTAGTATATTTATTATTGGTATTCATAATGGATACTTTATAACCATATTTTAAGCTAGATATTTCTTTTTGTAATTCTATGTATGGTCTAAACATATCTTTACCACTTATTAAAGTCATAGTAATAAAACTTATTATGATAATAGAAGTTAAGGTAAATAATGAGCCAATATTATTTTCTTTATATCTTAATTTATTATCTTTTAGAGATAAATAACCATGAGGAGTTAGTTCTCCGCAGGTGGGACAGAAGTTATCATCCACTTCTAGTTCTTCATTACACTTTATACATTTCATAGTTTCTCCTTTGCTACTTTATTTAATTATATCATATTTTGTCGTATTTGTTTGTAAAAAAATGATATTTTTATTTTTAATGGGAAAATTATATTAGGTGTTAGATATGAATTTTCAAAAACTAATAGAATTAAGAGAAGACTTTAATCTTAAACAAAAGGATATTGCTAAGCTATTAAACATTACTCAGCAGACTTATTCACTATGGGAAAATGGCAGTAAAATTATTCCTTTAAAGCATTTGAATTCTTTATGTAACTATTATAATGTTAGTATGGATTATATGCTGGGGCTTTCTAATAAGAATAGTTTTAATAATGGTAAATATAATATTGATAAAAAGATTATTGGTAGGAGATTAAAAGAATTTAGAAAAGAAAAAAATATTACCCAAGAAGAACTAGCTAGTACTCTTAATACTACTCATTCAACGATTAGTGCTTATGAAAGTGGTAAGACTACTATTCTTACGGCTTTTGCCTATGAGATATGTAAAAGATATAATATTTCTATGGATTATTTATGTGGTAGAACGCTTATTTGATACTTTTATATATTATATATACTTTTATTTCAGAGACATTTGGCTCTGAAGTTTTTTTGAAAGACCTTAGGCTTTCAAAACCTCGAACAATGTAGTGTGAGAGGCATATAATTTTTTATTATATTTTTATTATTTTGGTTCATAATATTTTTGAGGAGGATATTTATGAAAGAAAATTATGAATTAATGGAACATATTTATAAAGATGCTGAAATGGCTGTTTATACTTTGACTACTCTTACTAATGATTTAAAAGATAAAGATAATAAAATAAAGAAGACTCTTGAAGATATTCTTAAAGAATATGAGTCTTGGAAAAAGAAGAGTATGAAGTATTTAAAGAAAGGAAAAGCAGAAATTACTGATAGTGGAGTTATGGCCAAAATGATGGCTAAGATGGGTATTAAGAAAGAAGTTATTAATGATAATAGTGATTCTTCGATTGCTAAGATGATTATTAATGGTGTATCAACAGGGTCTGTGGATATGGAAAAGAAAATTAAGGCTTATGATAAAGATGTTGATAAGAGTGATTTGAAGATAGCGAAAGAATTTTTGAAATTTCAAGAAAAGACTATAGATGAACTTAAAGAATATCTATAGTTTTTTTAATATTTTTATATACAATTATTTATTTATGTGGTAAAATTATAATAGGTGAAGAAGAATATGTTGGGGAGAATTATTGCTATTAATGATAATATTGTTTCAGTACAATTATCTGTTAATATTTATGATTATGATAGTTTAATTAGTAAGAATGTTATATTTAAAGATACTACTGCGATTAGTATTGGAGAAGTTATTGCTATTGGTAATGGTATTATGCAGGTATCTTTAGTGGGAGAAATTAGAAATAATAAGTTTTTATTTGGAGATATTTCTAAGCCTTCTTTTAAGGCTACTTGTAATTTGATTGATAATAGTGTTCTTGATATTATTTTAAATAATGATGGACCTAATAGTATTAAACTTGGTAAGTCTTTTATTTATCCTGATTATGATATTAAACTTGATGTTGGTAATTTCTTTTCTAATCATTTTGCTATACTAGGTAATTCTGGTAGTGGTAAATCTTACTCTGTTGCTAAGATTCTTCAGAGTGTCTTCTACCAATGTAAGAGTTTACCTTTCTATTCTAATATATTCTTATTTGATGCTTATGGAGAGTATCAAAGAGCTTTTTCTAGGATACATGAAGTTAATGATAATATTAATTATAAGGTATATACTACTGATTTAAATAGTACTGAATTTGATATTTTACAATATCCTTTTTGGTTACTTGGTATTGATGATTTAGCCTTACTTATGGGTGTTACTTCTAAAGAGCAATTACCAGTTATTGAGAAGGCTTTAAAATTAGTTAGTTATTTTGCTAGAAAAGAAGAAGAAGTTATTAATCAGAAGAATGATATTATTGCTAGATGTTTATTAGATATTTTATTTTCTGGTAAGAGTGCTAGTATGATTAGAAATAAGATTGTTTCTATTCTTACTAAATTTAATACTAGTAATCTTAACTTAGAAGTTAAACTTGTTAAGGGTGGATGGACTAGAACTATTAGACAATGTTTATTTGTAGAGAATACTGGTGAGTTTTCGGATGTTGAGGTTGTTATTGAATACTTAGAAAGTTTATGTTTGGATAATTTTGAACTTTCTCTTCCTAATGGGGAATATATGTATACTATGAAAGACTTTAGTACGGCTTTGGAGTTTGCTCTTATATCTGAGGGTACTCTAAATAGTGATAAGGCTTTTGAACTTACTAATATTCTTAAAGTTAGATTTAACAATTTAATGAATAGTAATTATGCTAGATACTTTGAATATGATGGTTATATTAATAGAGAGAGTTTTATTAATTTACTTCTTACTACTAATGATGGTAAGAAAGCACAGATTGTTAATTTTAATATTAATTATGTTGATGATAGATTTGCTAAGAATTTGGTTAAAATATTTTCTAAGCTTTTATTTGATTATATTGTATCTCTTAATCAGAGGGCTTCAATGCCATTTCATATTGTTCTTGAAGAGGCTCATAGATATGTTCAGAATGATGAAGATGCCACTATACTTGGATATAATATTTTTGAAAGAATTACTAAGGAAGGTAGAAAATATGGATTACTTCTTGGTATTGTTTCTCAAAGACCTAGTGAGTTATCTGAAACTACAATATCTCAGTGTAGTAATTTCTTAGTATTTAAGATGTTTCATCCTAGAGATCTTCAGTTTATTAAAGATATTATTTCTAGTGCAGATATTACTTTGACTAATAAGATTAAGACTTTACATCCTGGTACTTGTATTATGTTTGGTACGGCTTTTAAGATGCCTACGATTGCTATTCTTGATAAACCTAATCCTGAACCTCTTAGTCAGAGTTGTGATATTAATAAGACTTGGTATATTCATAATTAGTTATAATAAAAAGATAATTCTTAATATTTAGAATTATCTTTATTTTTTATGTCACTTCAGCCTATAATCTTACGTGGTAAATTAGAACCTGTAGTCTCTAATTTAGTTATTTGGTTTTAATGTTTTAGTTTTATTGTTACTTAGTAAGGTATCCTTAAATATATTGATATCTTCTAGTAAAGTGTCTAAAGATTCTTTATTTAATTTTATATTTATTATTTTTAGTGAATCTTCTAGTGAATATCTATCATTTAATAACGATTCATTTAATTCTTCTATTTGTTTTAAGAAGTTGGAATCTTTTTTATATTCTATATAATTATATAGTGAGAAAATAGCTACTGAGTAGTATAATATTATAAACATGATATTTTGATTATTTATTCTTTCTTTATCAAATACTTCTAATGATGTTTGATAATTGTTGTCATGATATAATAATTTATAATTTTCTTCAGATACTTTTCCAAGTAAATAGTAAAGTAAAGTTATTCTTATGATATGGAAGCCTTGATTTATAATACTATAAAAATTATTATACTCTGATATTTTAAATGTATTTACAGCTTCTTGATAGCCAATACCTTCTAAATAATCAGCATAAATTAGTTCTTCAGTAAAGGCAAGTAGTTCAGTCAAAATATCATTTACTTCTCCTCTTTTTATAGATGGTTGATTTCGGTAATGAGATATTTCATGAACCCATATTATTGAATCAGTTACTAAATCATTATTATAAACATTTATTGCTTTATGATAAGTAGTATCTACTACTACTCGCTCTTGTGTTCTAATATTGATATAACATTCTTCATGAATAACATAATTATTGTTGCTAGTGTATATTTCTTTATAGGTTGCTTTTTTAGGATTATTAGTACTTATTATGTTAAGTACTCCGCTACTTGTTATTTCTTCCATTCTAAAGTCTTTTCCTATATCTTTATAAAAATTATCTATTAATTTTGATTTTGCCATATAATCAGCACGAGTACCATCTCTCAAATCTAATTTTTCTACATCTAAACTATCAATATTGTAATATAGAAAGGATATTAATTTATAAATATTTGACATATTATTAAATAATAATTTATTTTCATTATAGGTAGCATCAAAAAAACTTTTTAAAAAGGTATTTGTAGATACTTCAACTTCAACTTTTTCTTTCATATTTTATCCTACTTTCTTTTTTTTACTTTTATTTTGGCTAATTCTTCAGCAATATCACTATATAGTTCTTTTTGACTTTGATAGTAGGCTTCAATTATATCTTTATTACTTGAATATATTCTCGTAGTCATGTCTATGTATTCTCTATCTTCACTTGGTGCTGTTACTGCGTCAGTTAATGTTGCAAGTACTTTTTTATTTTTCTTTTGTTTTGGTAGTATGTGAATATCTCCTGCTGCTGATGTATCTATTAAGATATTTTCTTTTATACTACTTGGTTTGTATATTCTAGATTGAGTTGGATCTAAATAATATGTATCTCCTTGATAGACTGCTGTTGTTATTTTATGATTACCTATTATAGTTAGTTTTTTATCTTTTTTAGGTATAGTGTACTCATAATATTTATTTAGTTCTTCTTCATATTGATATACTAAATCTAAAAAAGGAATGTTTGTTCTTTGCTGTTCATTATGAATTTCTTCTAGCAGACTTATCATATTTTCTACATTATCTTGCATTACATCAAAATCACTTTGATATACAGTTAAAGTATTTCCTTCTATTCCATAAGCATTATATATTTCTTTTAACATAGTAGCTATATGACGACATACTGCTTCTCCATTCATTATATTTGATGAGTATATATCTTTAATATCTCTAATTGTTGTTTCTCCAAAATGAAATTCTTTATTTTTAGATAAATAACCATCATATAACATCTTATTATAAAATGTATATATCTCTATAGGATTTTGAAATTCAAATATTCTATTTAATTTTACATATTCAGAAAGAAATTCTTGATAAAGAGTTTTTATTTTTTGAACTTCTTTAGTATGTGATTCTGAATTTTTTGAAAATATTGCATAACTAACATTTATAATATTTGCTCCTAGTAACAAAAGATTTGCTAATAAACTATCATTTTCATTAGGTAAAAGAGATGCTCCTATTCCACATGACATGATTGCTATAGTATTAGCTTTAGATATTATTTCATTAGTATTATAACTTATGTTTCCATATATTTTATCTTTTAAATTATCTCTCATATTATCTTTTTTCCTTTCTCTTTACTTTTATATTTGACAATAGATTTGATATATAATTATATAGTTCTTGATGTTCTTTATAAAATCTTTCTAATATATCTTTATTTTGTTTATAAATATTAATGGTGCTTTTGACATATTTTAAATCTTCACTAAATGGTGTTGATGGATTTGCTTTCATTGCTTTAGAAGAATTTGCTCTTGGTATTATTTTAGTATCTATTCGACCATCTTCAGATATTAAAATTTTTTGATTATTCATACTTGGCTTATACATTCTTGTTTGAGTTGGAAATAATAATCTTTACCTTGATAAGTGGCTTTAGTTATACGATGATTTGTTAATTTGCCTATGTCTTCTGGTGATATATAATAACTAAAAGCTTCCTGTATTTTATCTTCGAGTAAGTAGGTTAAATCTTCTACTGGGATACCTTTTATATCACTTACTTTTTGTAATTCTTTTTGATAATATGATAACATACTTTTATCTGTTGTAGTATCTTTTTGAAATACACTAATATCATAACTTGTTATGCCATAATCTAAATAAATATCTTTTAACATTTGTGCTATATGACGACATACTGCTTCTCCATTTATTATATTTGTTCCTTGTATAGTCGTTATGTCTTTAACTTTATCTTTTCCAAAGTGAAATTCTTTATCTTTAGATAAATATCCAGCATATAACATTTTATTATATAATGTATATATTTCTACAGGATTTTGAAAGTCAAATATTTTATTTAGTTTATTATAGTCTTTTATTAAATTATTATATAATTTTCTTATTTCTATTATATCTTTTGTATGTAATGATAATCTTTCTTCTTCACTATATATATAATATATCATATTTAATATGCTTAACATCATTAACGATGCGGCATTATTTAAATTTGCTCCTAGTGAGAAGAAGCCTGTACCAAAGGTTGTTAATATTAGTCCTAGATTTATATCGCTTATTAATTCACTAGTATTATAATTTATATTACTATATATTTTCTTTATTATTTTATCCATAACAATTCCCCTTCATATGTGCTGGGTATTATACCATATATTATAAAAAAAAGCAAATTTTTGTTTGCTTATGATAAAACTTAATTTAAAGACTTTGGCTTTAAATTACTATAGAAAGACCTTAGGCTTTCTATAGCAGTGAACAACGAAGTGTGAACTCTAAAAAAAATAGTCTAGTATAATTTACTAAACTATTTACTTTTTTAATATTTCTTTTAAGAATTCCCCAGTATAAGAATTTGGATTATCGGCGACTTGTTCTGGAGTACCTACCGCTACTACTGTACCTCCACCAGAACCTCCTTCAGGTCCTAAATCAATTATATAGTCTGCTACTTTGATAACATCTAGATTATGTTCTATTATTATTACAGTATCGCCATTATCAACAATTCTCTCTAGGATAGCAAGTAATTTTTTGATATCGGCTTGATGTAAACCAGTGGTGGGTTCATCTAAGATAAATACTGTTTTACCAGTAGGTTTCTTTTGTAATTCTTTAGCTAGTTTTACTCTAGCAGCTTCTCCTCCGGATAACGTTGGAGCACTTTGGCCTAGCTTGACATAACTTAAACCTACATCATCTAGTACTTTTAATTTATTTAATACTTTAGGATGATTTTCAAAGAAAGGTATAGCTTCTTCAACACGCATATTTAATACATCATATATATTTTTTTCTTTATATTTTATTTCTAATGTTTCACTATTATATCTTGTTCCATTACATACTTCACATGGTACATAAACATCTGGTAAGAAGTGCATCTCTATTTTTTTAACACCATCACCCCAGCAAGCTTCACACCTTCCACCTTTAACATTGAAACTAAATCTTCCTTTGTCATAACCTCTTATTTTAGCTTCTTTGGTTTCAGCAAAGATATCTCTTATATCATCAAATACTCCTGTATAAGTAGCGGGATTACTACGAGGTGTTCTTCCTATTGGTGCTTGAGATATTTGAACTACTTTATCAACATTCTCTAAGCCTTTTATTTCTTTATATTTACCTGGTTTATCTTTAGAACCATATATTTTTATATAGTATTTCATTTATTAAACTTGATTTTCCTGAACCTGATACTCCTGTTACGAGAGTCATTGTACCTAGTGGTATTTTTACATTGATATTCTTTAAGTTATTTTCTTTGGCACCTTTTATCTCTAGATATTTTTTATTACCTTTTCTTCTTTTTGTAGGTACTTCAATTTTCTCAGTTCCTTTTAGGTATCTTCCAGTAATACTATTTTCATTATTCATTACTTCTTCAGGAGTACCTGCCGCTACTACATTTCCACCCTCTAGTCCAGCACCTGGTCCTATATCAATTAGGTAGTCTGCTGCTAGCATTGTATCAGTATCATGTTCTACTACAATAAGGGAATTGCCTAAGTCACGCATTTCTAATAGAGAATTTATTAGTCTTTGGTTATCTCTTTGATGTAAACCTATACTTGGTTCATCTAAGACATATAAGACTCCTGTTAATCTTGAACCTATTTGAGTAGCTAATCTTATTCTCTGGCTTTCACCTCCGGATAAGGTGCCAGCTTCCCTTGATAGTGTTAGATATGATAGGCCAACATTTATTAAGAAGTTTAGTCTTGAATCTATTTCTTTTACTACTATTTCTGATATTTCTTTTTGTTCTTTTGTTAATTTTAGATTACTAATAAATGTTCTTAGATCTCCTATTGACAGACATGTTACTTCATAGATATTTTTGTTATTTATTAGAACATTTAATACTGATGGTTTTAGTCTTGAGCCATGACAAGTAGGACACTCTAGTTCTGTCATATAACCTTCAATCCAATCTCTTATCCAAGTACTTTTGGTTTCGATATATCTTCTTTCAAGATTGGTTATTATTCCTTCATAGTAACTTGTTGTCTTTCTAGTATTTCCATTTTTGGCTTTATAATTAAAAGTTAGAGGTTCGGTTGAACCATATAATATTAAATTTAATTCTTCTTTGGTTAGGTCTTTAACGGGTTTACTCAAATCAATATGATAGTAGTCCGCTAGTGTTGTTAGTTCAGTATACGTAATACTTGATTCTTCATCTAGATTTATTGGTTTGATAGCACCATCTAGAATAGAGATATCTTTATTTGGTATTACTAAGTCAACATCTATTTTATATTTTACTCCTAATCCTTTACAATCAGGACATGAACCATATGGAGCATTGAAAGAGAAGATTCTTGGTTCTAGTTCTTCAAGAGAATAATCACAATATGGGCAAGCATAGTCTTCACTCATGGTTATTTCTTCTTTACCTACAACATCGATTACTACTTTACCATGACTTAATTTACTAGCAGTCTCTAGTGATGAATATAGTCTACTTCTTATTCCATCTTTGATTACTAGTCTATCAATTATTACTGATACATTATGTTTTTTATTTTTTTCTAATTCTAAATCGATTGTTAGTTCTTTTATTTCACCATCTACTTTTATTCTTATATATCCTTCTTTTCTTAGCTTTTCAAATAAATCTTTTTGAGTTCCTTTTTCACCTTTAACTACTGGTGACATAACCATTATCTTGGTATTTTCTTCTAGTTCTAAGATTTTATTGGTCATTTCTTCGATTGACTGAGATGAAATAGGAATATGATGATTAGGACAATGGGGAACTCCTACTCTAGCAAACAATAGTCTTAGGTAATCATATATTTCGGTTACGGTTCCAACAGTACTTCTGGGATTTTTGTTAGTGGTTTTTTGGTCAATAGAAATACTTGGAGATAGACCTTCGATGACATCAACATCAGGCTTACCAGATGAACCTAAGAATTGTCTAGCATAAGCAGATAAACTTTCAACATATCTTCTTTGGCCTTCGGCATAAATTGTATCAAAAGCAAGGGATGATTTTCCTGAGCCTGATACACCAGTCATTACTACTAGTTTATTTTTGGGTATTTCTATATTTATATTTTTTAAATTATTTTCTCTAGCACCTTTTATTATTATTTTATCCATATTATCACTGCTTCCTTTTCCTTTGGTATTATACCACATTTTTTTAAATTTTTAAACAAGAAAAAAATGCTAATTGATAGCACTTTATATTTATTAAAAATTTAATTCGCCAGGGGATACGGTTCTAGCACCAGAGTCGGCCCATGGGTTGTTTATTTTTCTTTCTAGTACCTTATGTTCCTCTTGCTCTTCAGGAATAAAGTTTTCTAGGTCTGAACTTGTGTAGTTTGCTTCTTTTGGTTCTTCTTTTACCTTGCTAGAATCTTCTTTAACTGAATTATCAAGTTCTTTATCAAAAGTAACTGCAAGTTCATTTATAGGTTCTTCTGGTATATCCATGGTTAGAACTTCATCACGAGGATGAGTTAGTTTATCTTGGTTTACTAAGTTAGTATATTTTGAATCATAAATACTTGCTTCACCTGGAGTACTTGATAAAGTTTCTTCTTTAGGAGAATCCTCTAATGCTTTGGTATCTTCAGGTAATGGTGTACTCTCTTCTTGTGGAGGCAATGTTTCTTTTTTTGATTCTTCAGATAGTAATTTATTTACTGTATCTAAAAATTCTTCTTTACTTTGAGTAACCGCTAGTAAATCTATTATTCTTAATTTTTCTTCTGGGGTAAAATTATTATTCATACTTGTGCCTCCTTTACACTTATAGTATATATTAGAAAAGAAAAAAAGTAAATATTATAGTTAGTAATTATTTTTATTTGACACTATACTTGATACTTTTTTTCTTATCCTATTAATTATATTATATACAGTTCTTTGATTATTATCTATTATTTCAGATATTTCTTTTGGTTTATAGTTTTGTTCTTTTAATTTAAAAACTAATTCTTCTTGCCAAGTTAATTTACTTATGATTGTCTTCTTTAATTTATTATAGTTATATTCTTCAAATACTTGTAGTTCTGGGTCATACTTTTTATCATATGAGGCTATATTTAAATAATCAGTACTATTAAGTGATGTTGCTTCACTTAGAACTCTACTCTTTTTGGTATTATTTTTTCTAAAAGTATTTTTTAAAGCATTATCTAGACATCTATTTAAATAGATATTATAGGGAGTAGTATCGCGATAATTATCTATTGTTTCATATAATGCTAAAGTTCCTTCACTTATATAGTCCTCTAGCTCATTATTAGTGTTATTTCTTTGTGAATATTTTCGAGCTTTATAATAAATTAGATTTTTATATTTTTGATAAATTAGATCTTTTACTTGATCATCATCTTTAGCTAAATATAATAGTTCATAATCATTATCCATATTATACTCCTCTTGATCTATTTATTTCTGCTAGAAAGATGCCACAAGCTACGGAAGCATTTAAACTATTTACTGTTCCACTCATAGGTATTTTGGCTAAGTAGTCACAATTTTCACTTACTAATCTACTTATTCCCTTGCCTTCATTTCCTATTATTAGAGCAGTTTTCATTTTATAATCAATATCGGTATAGACTGTTCCTTCCATATCAGTACCTACAACCCAATAACCATAGTCTTTTAATTTTTTGATGGTATTATTTAGGTTTGTTACTTTGATTATTTTTACTTTTTCAATGGTACCTACTGATGCTTTTACAACAGTTCCGGTTATATCTACTGAACGATCATTAGGTATTATTATGGCATCTACGCCAAAGGCTTCGCATGATCTTATGATGGCTCCAAAGTTATGGGGATCTTCAATATGATCTAATAGGACCACTAGTGGATACTCTTTATCGATATTTGGTATGATATCTTCTAGTGAATAGGTTTTAACATCTTCTACTTCTAATATTATACCTTGATGTAAACCTTTACACATTTTATCTAAATCACGCATATCTAGAAGAATAGGATTTATATTTTTCTTTTTGATTAGAGTGATTATTTCATTATCTTTAAATTTATTACTTAGATATACTTTTTTTATTTTATCTTTTGTTTGTAATTTTTCTCTTGCTACATTCTTTCCATATATTTGCATTATTTCACCTCTATTTGTTCTAATATTTCTTTTAATCTATCTTTATTATTTAAGTATAAGTCTCCTAGTAAGGCTTCAAAACCAGTAGATAATTTATAGGTTATGATATCGGTATTTTTAGGGTGATTTTCTTTTTTGTTATTTCTTCCTCTTTTTACGATATCTAATTCTTCTTCAGTTAAGAAGTTATCTTTAGTTAATTTATCTAATATTTTTACTTGTCCTTTAGCGGATACATAAGGAACTGCTGATGCATTTAATTTATTGGCATTATTGATACCTTGTTTTAATAATTTTTCTCTTATATATAAGGATAATACAGCATCTCCTAGCAATGCTAATACTTGAATATTTATTGTTTTAGTATTCATTTTATACACTTCTTTCTTTGAAAAAAATATTGTTTTTCTTCATATTTAAATGACACATATAGTTTATCATATATAGTTATCTTTGTCTATAATTTGGTAAAAGAAAAGTAGCATTTTTATCTGCTACTGATTATTTTGCATTATTTGTCCAAACATTGATGGTCCAGTTGTTTTTTGTCCTCCTACTGGGATGGGATTATTTACTTGATTAGACTCATTTACTGGATTACCAAAGAATGGATTACTATTTAAATTAGTATTAACTCCCGAATTCATGTTTGGAGTACTATTTATATCTATTTTGAAATTATCTGTTGTATCCATTAGATTGGTTGGTTCTGGCGTAGGTTGTTGATACAAATTACCACTGAAGTTTACTGGTTCATTACTTTGATTATTTACTACTTGATTATCTAATTTAGGAATTTGTTCTCCCATCGGTTGATAATTAGTTGGTTCTAGAACTGGTGTTGGTACTTCAAAGTTATTTGTTTGTAAATTTGGCATAGCCTCAGTTTGATTCATGTTAGGAATATTTAAATTATTTGGTACTTGTCCTTTTTGACTTGATACTTCTACTGGTTCTGGTGTTGACATTTGAGGTGTTACTTCTACAGCAGGACTACTTGGAGCATTAAATGCTGGTACTTCAAAACTTGGAGTACTTACAGGAATACTTTCTGTATTTACTAGTTCCTCTTTTGGCATATTGAATGCTCCTGAATTAAATGTTGGAACTTCAAAACTAGGCATGCTATTTGCTACACTTTCTTTAGGTGGATTAAATACAGACTCCTTAACAGGTAACTCTACTTTTTCTTCTTTATTATATTTGTTATTAAGATTTTTTAATGTCTCACGAGTAGGTTCTTGTAATAATTCATTCGTTATATCCTCTAACTCTTCTTTTGTAAAATATTTCATATTAGGCCCCTCCTTATTATAAATAAATTATAATATAAAAAAGATAAAAAGTAAATAGAAATATCACTTTTTATCTAGAATAATTTTTGAATTAGTCTGCTAATTTTTTGTTATGCTTTATTTCTTCCCAACCTAAATTTCTTTTAAATATTGATATCATAAGGCATAAGATATAGCTTAATAAAAATAATGGGTTATATAATGTTAATTTTGTTTTTGATACATTTAAATTTAATTTATTTTTTTCACTTTTAATTATTATATAGGTTATACCCGCTAATTCTAAGTAGATTAGTAATAAGACCACTACTAAAGTTTTTATAAATGCTGTAATATCATTTATTGTTAATGAACTTACTATTAATAAAAGAACTCCTATTAAAAGGTATATTAGTGGTTGTACTCCTATTACGGTACTTATTTTTGAACCATAGTTTTTATCTTTATAATCTAGACTTCTTCTAATTTCTTTGATATATATTTTACGAGCTTCAAAATAACCTTTTACCCATCTTGTTCTTTGTTTCATAGATACTTTAAAACTATCTGGTTGTTCATCATAAAAGATAGCTTTCTCATTATAAGTTGTAGTTAAGTTATTCAAAGTACTATATAGAGTTAATTCATAATCTTCAGTTAAGGTATTAAAAGGGAAACCTTGCCAATCTTCCACTAAAGAACCTTTGATATAATATCCTGTTCCTGATATGGTTAAATTATTGGTATATTTACTTTTTAATTGATTACCAATTGTATTTATCATAGAAAAGGTTAAGGCAGAAGAAGCTGCTACTAAAGTAGAACTATTTTTAGTATTACGATAACTTATGCCAATATCATAACCTTCTTCAATACTATTTATCATTTCTTTGATATAGTTTTTATCTAAGATATTATCGGCATCAAAGATAAAATAGGCGTCATATTTTTTATTTTTTGATAATATTTCTTTAATAGCATCATCTAAGGCATAGCCTTTTCTTTTTTTAGTTAAATCTTTTCGATAGATGATATTCATATTATGTTTTTTGACTATTTCTACTGTAGGATCTTCTTTTGATTCTACAATTATATAGACATCTTTGGAATTTATTTTTTTAGTTTGCTTTTCAATACTAATTAGAAGTTGTTCTATTACTTGAGATTCGTTACGTGCAGGTATTAAAATACAATATTTATTAGTTACTGTATCTGACTTCTTGGGACTATTGTTATTTCTTGTCATTACAAAGAAACTATATACTAACAAGAATAGTGAATAAATTATTAATAAAAAACTTATTATTGTTGTCATCTTACCACCATATTCGTATAACTTTTCTTCATTCTTTCATCATTATATACTTTATCTAAAAACTCACCATATCCTGTCAGTGGTTTATAGCCTTCATGTCTTAGTCCCATTCTTATACATGCACTGAATGATATAAACATATCTATTGTTATTACCACTAATAGAATGTAATAGATTAGATTTCCTAAATTATATGGTATCTTTTCTATTTTGTTTGATACAAAGGGATATATTTTAACCATGAGTATATAACATAATAAACCCCAAAATAACATATATGGTAAAGTTGTTCTACCATTTATATTTAATAGATATGTTGAATAATCCCATGATGTTGTTCCAGTAAAGGCCTCCTGCAAGAAGCTTATTAGATATTCGAAGGCTCCTCCTATTAAAGAGCCTATTAAGAAATAATCTAATTTTTGCCTCGGCTTTCTAGCAAGAATATATACCATGATACATGCTCCCCAACCATATATTGGAGATAATTCTAAATATAATAGCCCTCTTTTAGTGGAATAATCTAGTATTCCATAATTGATATAATTCTTAGCCATAAATAGTACATCTTCATAAAGACAACCTAAGAAACTAAAAATGACAAAGATTAAAAACATTTTCTTAAAAGATAAACCTTCTGCGAAGGGTGTTCTATCTTTTAAAAGATATTCTTTTATTTTCTTCATACTGCTAACTCCTTTTTATATTAAATTATTTCTTTCATATATATTGATATCATATTTAGTATATATATCAACTTTTCCTTTTTTAGTAAACTTTATGAAACATAAATCTTCAATTACGATATCTTTATCTTTTTCTAGATTGAATGTTATTTTTTTACATTCTTTTAATTTTGGATTATTATGAGTCATTTTTGTTATATTTAAGTTATTAGCTATATATATAGTAATATTATTATCTGTATAATAATCTAATCTAATATAGTCTTCAATTACTAGAGAACCTTTTCCTTTTAACTGATAACTTCTTGGTTTTATCTCTTTTTTAGGAGTTATTTTTTTTATTTCTTTTAGAGATAGATTATTTAGAATACTACCTTCATTTAATAAGCCCGGTGTATCTATTATTTTT
>OGPS01000613.1_pt1 | contig 32461 bp, 35 predicted proteins | sample 1552931 | NCBI WGS metagenome assembly OGPS01 (sample SAMEA2580252, study PRJEB22360) | human gut metagenome | biome: human gut; feature: human-associated habitat; material: faeces | place: Denmark | collected 2008/2010 | reverse complement strand
GCGGTCTTGTTACTAAAGAAAATTTCACGAAAACAAAAAGTTTAAATCACTTCATAAAGCATTAAAAGAGCGTTACCTTCGTAACGCTCTTTTCTTTTTTCTCCTTTTAAGTTGCTGTTGCTGTTCCTCGTAGGCTTGCACATCCGCCAATTCCAGAATCGCGTCCAACGGATGGAACGACTGACCCGACCGGAACGATTCTTTTGAGGATGGCCTCACCTGCTCCGAGAATTCCTGGGAAACTCCCCTACCCTTCTCTTCGGTATGGAACTGATGCTCGAAGGCGTTGGCCGAGAAATTCCGCCCCAGCAGGGAGCCGTTGGCTACAATTCCCTGCTCATGGTCGATAAAGGTTACACCATAGATTCGTCCCGCAGCATTGAGGCGGAATACTGCATCAACGCCCTTGTCGTGCAATCGCTCGCAGAACTCCGTCCGGCTTGAACACCTCGCCATGCCATCCGCAATCTTACCCCGCAACTCATCAAGTGCTCCGGGCTCCTTCAAGGCCGTTTTCGATCGCTCGTAATAGCGTTGCAGTGCCTCATATCCGACATCCTTCCCGATCCGGCTCGACTTAAACGGCGTCCCGATGCCATAGCCGTCATCGGTCAGCGCCCCGTAAATCATTCCGGCATAATCGCGTCCGTCGATGGTGCCGGTTCGCTCCTCTGCCGAGACATTGAAGGCTTCGAGCAGCGTTCGCCACTCGCCAAAAGAGGCACAGCGGTAATGCCGCAGGCACGCCCTTACGGTGGAGGAGACCTGCTGCTTGACATCTCCCTTCGGATAATCCACCTTGTGCAATTCCTCCCGGTCCTGCAGTTCCTGGCCTTTGATACTCGGATGTAGCCCGTATTTTTGCTCGAGATCTCGCAGGATCGACATCGAACGATCATACTCGTGCGAGTCGGAGATCTTCCGGCCCATCGAATCAACTCTCAATGAGACAACGTGCAGGTGTTCGCGCGCGATGTCTCCGTGCTTGAAGACAATGTAGGGCTGCTCGCCGTAGCCCATCCGCTCCATGTATTCGTGGGCGATCTCGCCCAGTTGCTCATCGGTCAGACGGTCCTCGGGCGAGGGGTTCAGCGAGACGTGGAAAACCGTGTTGGTCGTCCGTCGATTGGCCTGCAGAAAGGGTTCGAAGCTGGCCATGCACCGTTCGTGGCTCATGCGGCCTGCAGTATCGAACGGGTCGAGCATCCGATGCCAGAAGAGCACCTCGGCCTGCCCGCAGTTGACCTTCTCCTCATTGTAGCGGATGGCACCGCCGACGGTTGCTCCCGTTCTTATATTCGCAACCATCCTTCGGCCTGTTTGGTAAGATTCAGAATCTCTATACTCAACGCTTTCAGTTCGCGGGTATGCTGTTCCAACGCAGTGATCTGGCGGGGAATCGAGACATTGGAGAAGTGGCTGTTGATGGCCCTGACCACCTGATTATAGTTATTTCCGACGCGCTGAAACTGGAAATAAAGGTCGTTGAGCCGTGTCAGAAACTCCACCTTTGAAGGGTCACGACGGATGACTTCGAAGCGCTCGGCAAAGAGTCGTTTGACAATAAACCGGCTGTAGTTGTGTTCCAATCCGACAGTAGCGAGCATTTCCTTAAACCGAATATTCTCCGCTGTTGTCAACTTGAAATTGTAACGATGGATTCTGGGAGCGGTAGCCGTTGGCCGACCGGTTGGCTTTTGAGTTTTCATCATATTATACAGCATATTCATGTGGCGCGACTTGGGAGCGTACCGCCTCGCAGAGCGAGCGTCTTTGTATGTCGAAATCATTTTCGGCATACAAAGACACAGCTCGCTCCCGTCAGGCGACGGGTACAGTTCCGGCATTCGCAGAGGACAATTCCTCTCTCGAAAAAGCATCTCCGAAACAAAAAATCTCGGGCGGATTCTCTGCTGCAATATTACGAGGATCTTCAGGGATTAAAAAGCGTCCTTGTCGGCCATGCGAGGCCTCCGAAGGACATCGGGAATCAACCCCCGAAAACTGCATTACCTTGCGGGCAAACGTCCAACAATCCATCCATGAAACTGCTATTGTATTTGTTCATTGATCCTGCTTTTCAGGATTTCGGGAACAGCTTCCGTCATCTGTTCCTTCACGATGAAATGCTTCCCTTTGTTCGTGCCGGACCTTATTCCTGAATTCACGAACTCGGGAGTTCGTGCGTGAACGCACACTTGAACAATCCTGTTAAATCGCGTCTCCTGAAGAAACAAACTATGGAAAACACACCTGTAAGCATTGCCGTATGCAATCAAAAAGGCGGCGTCGGAAAGAACATTATGTCTTGAAAATCATATCAATACCTTGCATATTCTCACCGTTTGGGAGGAATCCTTCGTTTGTATGATCTTTTTCGGGAATCTTCTACTGTGATGCTCCGGCACCCCGGGCAGAACATCTCCGAAATCGCTGAGGCCGCGGGCTTCGTCTCGCCCAGCCATTTCACACGGATCTTCAAGGCTCGGGAGGGCGTTTCACCCTCCAACTGGCGCAAGACGCAGGGCGGAGAGAGCTCCCTTTCGTAACTCCGACCGGCCTCTGACGGCCTCGAATTTTTGCCTAAACAACAATTTTTCTTGCCTAAACAACAAAATCCGCGGCCGAGATTTTCCAGTTTCGTTTTTTCTGTTAATTTTGTTCTCGAACTCTTCGGTCCGAAGCCATGCTTCCCTTCAAGCAAAATCCCCTTGCTGTACGTTCGCCCTTCGGAAGCGAAAGGGTGACGTGCGTCCGGATCCGAATCTCCCCCCCCACAAAAAAATCATAACTGACGCCTCCGCGTCAACTCCGCCATGCCCGAATCCCCTCGATCCGGGCCGGGGGTGTTTTGTCCCTGCAGCAACCCGAACAAATCTTTTGAAAACCATGAATAGATTGCTGACCCTATTGTTTGCGTTGGGCCTCCTCGCGGGTCCGACCTTCGGCCAGACGGCAGACAACCCCTCCGACCCTGCCCCGGCCGAGTATACCTTCCGCTTCGTGGCGGGTGACGACATGTTCTACATCCCGTGGAACGGCAACGGCGAAGAGCTCGACCGCCTGCTCGCCTGCATCGCGCAAAACAAGGCCGCCATCACGGAGGGCTCGGTTCCCGTTCTGGTCGACGGCTACTGCACCTCGCAGCCCTCGGAGGCCGAAAACCTCGCCTTGGCCAAGACGCGTTCGAACCGCGTGAAAACGGAGATGATCCTGCGTGGCGGGCTCACCGAGGCCTGCTTCCGGACGCAGAACCATGCCGACAAAGGCAACTTCGTCACCGTGCGCCTCGTCATCCCCGCCACTCCGTCGGAGGCCGAGCTTGCAGCCCGCCGCGCTGCCGAGGAGGCCGAAGCCGAGCGTCTGGAGGCTGCGAAGCGCGCCGAAGAAGAGCGCCTTGCTGCCGAACGAGCCGCCGAAGAGGCACACCGGGCCGCCAACCAAACCGAGACGGTCCCGCCCGTGTTGGAGGAGGCCCGAGCCGAAGAGCCCGAGAAGACCGAGTGCTGCGCCATGGGCCTCTCCCTGCGTGCCAACCTGCTGCGCTGGGCTACCCTGACACCCGATTTAGGGCTTGAATGGCGCATCTGCCCGTCGTGGGGCATTGCTGTAAACGGCTCGTGGACTTCTTGGAGCTGGAGCGACAAGGACCGCCGCTATGCACTCTGGGAAGTGGCTCCGGAAGTGCGTTACTACATGGGCGAGAAGAAAGCCTGGTATCTGGGTGCTATGTTCAAGGCCGGACAGTTCAACTACAAACTCTCCGAAACGGGTAAGCAGGGCGACCTGATGGGTGGCGGCATCACCGCCGGCTACCAGCTGCGGCTGAACAAGGCACTGAATCTTGATTTCAACCTCGGTCTGGGCTACCTGAATGCAGACTATGAGAAATATGAAGTCATCGACGGTGTACGCGTGCGCCGCGGCAACGGGACAAAGGACTGGTGGAGCCCCATCAATGCCGGTGTGACATTGGTATGGAAGTTATTCTAACTCGGAGGAATCGAATATGAAAGCAAGACAATATATAAATATGATGGGAATGGCAGCCGCCGTGCTGCTCTCTTCCTGCGTGAAGGACACGCTTTATGACACGCCGCATCCCGACTACGGGAAGATTGCGGTGACAGCCGACTGGTCGGCCCGCGGTGAGGGCATCGACATACCTGCCACATGGACGGTCACCATGGGCGACTATACGGGTACGGAGACTTCCGCCACCCATACACCCGACCATCTGTTTGCTCCGGGCAGCTACACCCTTGTGGTGTGGAACCCGGCTGAAGGAATCACGGTAAGCGGCACCACCGCCACCGTTGCCGCAGCCACGGGAAACCGGGCAGGCACGGATGCCTTTGTGAACAATACTCCGGGATGGTTCTTCACCTATACGGAACAGTTGAGCATCGAGAAAGACAAGGACTATCCGCTGACCGCCGTCATGCAGCAGCAGGTGCGTGAGCTTACCCTCATGATTGAACCTGCGGGCGACGCTGCAGACAGGATAGAGAGCATCTGGGGCACGCTGAGCGGAGCAGCAGGGACGCTGGACTTCGCCACGGGTACCCACGGTACGCCCTCGGAGGTGGAACTGCATTTTACGAAGATAACTGAGGGCGACGATGCGGGCAAGTGGATGGCAACCGTCCGGTTGCTCGGCATTGCGGGCGACGCGCAGCGGCTCACCGCCACGCTGACCTACACTGACGGCAACCCGCAGCCTACATCTCTCAATAGCGACCTCACGTCTGCTCTCAACGGCTTCAACGACGGCAAGACCGCGCCTTTGACCCTCGGCGGCACAATAGCCGAGACCCCGGGCGAGGCGGGCTTCACCGGTGAAATCACAGACTGGGAAACAGTGGACGGCGGCGGAGTGGATGCCGAAATGTAAAAGTAAAAAGAATCATAAAAAATACAGAAACGATGAAGACAAGATTATTCACCTTCGCAGCACTGGCACTCGCGCTTTCCGCCTGCACCAACGATGATGAGAACCTGAATAATGGCTCCGTGGCCGCAGTGATTAATGCCGAAATCTCCGATGCCGTATCCACCCGCGCCAGCGGAACCGCCTGGGCGGAACGTGACGAGATAGGCATCTCCGAAAGCCGCTTCGGCTACACCAACGTGCCATACCGGTGGGAAAGCGGGAAGTTCACACCGACAGGAACCATTATCTTCTTCCAAGATGATGACCCGACCACCTTCTCCGCCTACTATCCTTACGATGCGGACGGTGGGACACTGACCGCCACCACCGATGCCACGGCGCAGCAGAACCAGCCCGCCATGGACTTCCTCTATGCCACCGGTGCCACTGCCAGTACGCACAATCCTGAAGTGAACTTTACCGACGACACTGATGCAGGCGGCAAGGACTGTTCCTTCCACCACTGCATGAGTCAGATTACGCTCACCTTCAAGGCAGGAAGCGGTGTGGACTTCAATACCATCAAACCCACCGGCTACACACTCTCCGGACTGGTGCTGGAGGGCAGCTTCGACACCACCACCGGCACGGCAGAAACGGATGCGAACGCACAGACAGCCGACCTTACAATGGAACTGGACGGCGCACTCACCTCGTCGGTCATCCTCTTCCCGCAGTCAACGACAAGTATCGAACTGAGCGTGAACTACAACAGCCAGCCCTACACCGCCACGCTCACCATTCCCGACGGCGCACTGAAGGCAGGCAATAACTACACCTACACCGTCACCGTCCGCAACAAGGACCTGAGCATCAGCTCTGCCACTATCAGCGACTGGAACCCGGTGAACGGCGGCAATGTGAACGCAGACCTTTAAGTATATCATTCCTAAAAGACTAAGAATATGAACAACAGACTTCCATTGCATATACTGTCCGCAGCAACCGTCCTGCTTTTTGCAGCGACTGCCTGCACGCAGGACGACCTCGGCGGCGGCACGTTGCCCGAAGGCGAGTATCCATTGGTAATCCGCGCCACCGGCCTGCAAGCCGTGGCAACCCCTGCCTCCACCCGCGCCACCGTGGACGGCGACTGGCAGGGTGTACAGACCGTAGCCCTCAGCGTGGGCGGCACGGTGAAGGAATACGATGTGACAGCATCCGATGCCGACGGCTACAAGACTGCCACCCTGAGCAGCGACACCGACCCGTTCTGGTGGACAAGCCGTGAGGACATCACCGTTTCGGCATGGTGGCCATACGGCACCACGATGCCCGATGTGGTAGTAAAGGCCGACCAAAGTATGAAGGCAGGCTTCGAGGGCAGCGACTTCATCGCCGCTCTCAACAAGACCGTGCAGTTCGACAACCCCACGCTTGAGTTCAGCCACCGCACGGCGCGTATAACGGTTCTTCTTAAACCGGGAGACGGCATCACGAGCGTGACGGGGGCCGATGTTTCCGTGACCGGCTTAAGTACGGATAACAGTAATCCCGCCACTATCCGCACCTACGAGGCGGACGGCGACACCTACGAAGCCCTCACAGCACCGCAGACCGTGAAGGCGAATACCCCGTTCATACAGGTAGATTTAGGTGGAGGTACTTACTATTTTCGTCCGCAGAACGACGTCGTGCTGGAGGCGGGCAACCGCTATACCTACACCGTCAAGGTGAACGCCACCGGCCTGACGCTGGAGGGCTGCACCATCGGCGGCTGGGAACCCGGCCAAGGCGAGAGCGGCGCAGCCGAGGATTTGGGCTACATCTACGACAACACCACCAAGACCTACACGGTCTATAACGCAGACGGCCTGCTGGCATGGAACGAAGCCGCGCAGAGCGACCTCAGCATCAACTGCACCCTCACAGCCGACATCGACCTGACTGACGAGACATGGACACCGATAGGCAGTGGGTTCGGTCCTGATAACGGTTATCAAGGCACCTTCGACGGGCAGGGACACAGCATCACAGGACTGACCATCACCACAAACACAACAGACGGCGAGAATGCCGCATTGTTTGACGGTATCGGGAGTGACGGAACGGTGAAGAACCTGCAAGTAGAGGTGAACTACACTGTGCAGCAAAACGGTGCGGCCGGCGGCATAGCATATGCCAACTACGGTACCATTACCGCCTGCTCCGTAAAGGGAGATATTACTGCAAATAGCGGTGCTGTCGGTGGCATTGCTGTTAGTAACCTCGACACCGGCATCATCACTGCCTGTTGGTATAACGGACAGTTGAAGGAGCGCAATATAGGAGGCATAGTCAGTAACAATAATAACACCGTCACCGCTTGCTACTGGGGCGGCAATGCCGGACAAGGAGTAAATAATAATATGGGAGGAACGGTAGATGCCACGAAGGTGGAGGGTACGACCACTTGGCAGGACGCTGTCAATGGCATGAACGCCGCCCTCACCGGCAACGACTATCAATGGAAACTTGGCACGGACGGCCTGCCCGTACTGCAAAAGAAACAATAACAACCCCTAAACAACACGCATCATGAAACGAACAACCATCCATATATCCGCAGCCCTCGCCCTGCTGCTCGCCCTTGCCGCCTGCACGCAGGACGAAGCGGGCTTCCTGCCGGAAGGGGCGGAAGGCACACCCATCGTCTTCACCGCCACGGGGCTGAACCCCGACGCGACCGCCACCGCCGGTACCCGTGCCCCGGTGGACGGGAACTGGGAGGGCGTGCAGAGCGTGGCAGTCCTGATGGGCGGCACGGTGAAGGCGTACGACGTGACGCCCACCACCGCCGACAACACCGGCGCCACGCTGACCTCCACCGACCCGCACTACTGGACTAACCACGATGACATCACCGTCACGGCGTGGTGGCCCTACATCGAGGGCGAGACCACCCCGCCTGCCGTGGTGGTAAGAGCCGACCAAAGTTCGCCGACTGACTTCGAGGGAAGCGACTTTATTTCCGCCGAGAACCAGCCGGTGAGCTACGGCAACCCCACGCTCCGCTTCACCCACCGCACGGCGCGGGTGACCGTCGTCCTGACGGACTACACCGAGGGGCTGGCGTCCGTCAAGCTGACCGGCCTCTCCACCGAGAACGGCAACCCGGCCGTAATCGCCCCGTATGACAAGGGCGGCGACACCTACACCGCCCTCGTCGCCCCGCAAAGTGTGGCAACGGGCACGGCCTTCATCACCTGCGCCTTCACCAACGGCAAGGTCTTCGTCTATAAGATGAAGGAGGCTACCGACTGGCAGGCGGGCGAGGAATATACCTACACCGTCTCCCTCGCTGCGGCAAAAGACCCGGGATACACCGTATCTGAGGACGGCAAGACCTACGAGGTCTACAACGCCGACGGCCTGCTGGCATGGAACAAAGCCGTACAGGGCAACCTCTTGCTGAACTGCACCCTGACCGACGACATCAACCTTACTGGCAAAGAGTGGACGCCGATAGGAGACTACGATAACCGATACACCGGCACCTTCGACGGCGGCAACCATACCATCACGGGGCTGACTATCAACCAGTATGGAAACTATGTGGGGATGATTGACTTCCTCGACTCCGGTGGCACGGTGCAGAACTTGACGCTGGAAAACGTGAATATAACCGGCGGCGACATTGTTGGCAGCGTGGTGGGAGACAACTACGGCACCGTGACCGCCTGCACTGCCTCGGGCAACGTCTCCGGCACCTCCCGTATCGGCGGCGTGGTGGGATACAACGGAGGTGGCACCCTGACCGCCTGCTATGCCACGGGCAGCGTGACCGGTAGCGGAAGCGGCACCATCTATGTAGGCGGCGTAACGGGAAGCAACAATTTAGGCACCCTGACCGCCTGCTACCATGCCAAAAGGAATATCAACGGTCCGAACGGAACCACAGGCGGCGTGGTGGGACGGAACTTCAAGGGCTCCATGATTGGTGGCGGTATCATCACCGCCTGCTACTGGGGAGACAACGGCCAGACACAAGGCATCGGTGAAGACCAGGTAGGCACCGGCGGAACCACACAGGTGACGGACGGCGACTGGTTAGACGCCGTTGCACAGATGAACGCCGCCTTGAGCGGTAAAGGCTGGCAGTACGAACTCAAAGACGGCAACAGCCTGCCTACCTTGAAGAAAGAACAGTAAACCGTCGGGTGGGAAAAGTTCCGCCCGTAACGGAAGATAACTGAAGTATAACCCAAAAAGAAAAGAACTCCCATTCCGGGCGGGAGTATTGTGCCCGGTAACATCATACAGACACCGCAGCCCGCTACCGTAAGGTCAGTGGGCTGCATTTCTTACACCTGCGCACCAAGATAGCGGCAGTTGCTTTTTTCTGAAAAAACGATTACTTTTAGGTCGTAAAAGAGCACAAGGCAAGCAAGATGTAATTCGATGCGATTGTGAAGACACCTAATCGGTGGACAACGTTTTGTAATCGCGTATCTTGCTGATAATCTTTCTGGTGTGGGCGAATGTTCATTTCCCCTACGGACAATTCCTCTTCTGAAAAAGCATCTCCGAAGCGAAAAACGGGTGGATTCTCCGCTGCAATATTACGAGGATCTTCAGGGATTAAAAAGTGCGGTTGTCGGCCATGCGAGGCCTCCGGAGGACATCGGGAACCAACCTCCAAAAACTGCATTACCTTGCGGGCAAACGTCCAACAATCCACCCATGAAACTGCTATCGTATTTGTTCATTGATCCTGTTTTTCAGGATTGCGGGAACAGCTTCCGTCCTCTGTTCCTTCGCGATGAGATGCTTCCCTTTGTTCGTGCCGGACCTTATTCCTGAATTCACGAACTCGGGAGTTCGTGCGTGAACGCACACTTGAACAATCCTGTTAAATCGCGTCTCCTGAAGAAACAAACTATGGAAAACACACCTGTAAGCATTGCCGTATGCAATCAAAAAGGCGGCGTCGGAAAATCAACCTTCACCGTTCTGCTTGCCAGCCATCTCCACTACACCTTGCAGCGGGACGTGCTGGTTGTCGACTGCGACTATCCCCAATGGTCAATCTACAATCAACGCTCCCGCGAGTTGGAGATCCTCAATTTGAGTGATTATCACAAACTGATGGTCGCCCGTCAGTTCAAGGGAACCGATCGGAAATTCTGGCCTATCGTCAGCAGCACGCCTTCCAATGCCCTTGAGAAGACGGCGCGACAACTGCAAAGCGATTATCATCCGCAGATTATCCTCTACGATTTGCCCGGAACAGTCAATACCGAAGGGGTGCTGCAGATCCTCTCCTCGCTGGATGCCCTTTTCATCCCGATCAAGGCAGACAAGGTCGTGCTGGAGAGTTCGCTCTCCTTTGCCCGTAGCCTTTATAACGGCATGGTTTGTAATGACCATCTCCGCCTGCGCAGCCTCCACCTCTTTTGGACGATGGTCGATCGCCGCGAGCGAACCCCGCTTTACGAACGCTATGAGGCGATCATCCGTCAGCTTCATCTGCCTGTCCTGAAGACACAGATTCCCTACCGGTCCAAATTCAACAAGGAACTTTTGGCCGACGGCACGGGAATCGGACGCTCGACCCTGCTGGCTCCGGAACGGATCTTTGCCCGCGAAGCGCAGATCGAGAACCTTGCGGCCGAGATTCTTTCGATTCTTCAAATTTCCTGAATATGGTCCGCAAGAACAAAATCGAGGTCGACGAAGAGGCCATGCGCCGAATGATCGCGGGGCTGGTTCCGCAAACCGTGGATGTGGTGCAACCGGAACAACCTCCAGATGAACCGCCAGCGGAAACCTCGCCACCCACCTCCGAAGAGCGCACTACGGGGCATGCGACCGAATCGCGTCGACGGAGAACGGTGGTCGTCCCCGAATTCGAGCCGACCTTCATGTCGCTGTTGGATATACATATTCGGGGAGCCCTCTATGTCAGTCTCGAGACGAAGAGCAAGATTCTCGAGGTCGTCAAAAAGATCGGAGGCGAGCGTATGACCGCCACCTCCTATGTTGAACAAATTCTGCGGCAGCATCTCGACCTCTACAAGGAGGAGATTAACCGCATCTACAAGGAACGAAGTACCAAAGATCTTTTATAGCCATGAACACATTTCATTTTTCAACCGATTGGGCAACATCTCTGCTCATCCTTGCAAGTATCCTTCTTCTTATCCTGTGTTTCATTCTCTTCTTCGTTAGACGAAAACGGGAGAAGACCCAGCCGAAGGTAAATTCCGTGTCGGAATCAGTCGTTAGGGATCAAGAAGAAGACCTGGATCCCATCGAACAGAGCGAGAAGATTCCGGACGAGAAACCTGTTCAAAACATTCTCACCGAGAAGGTCGCCCAAGTGGAGATAATACCTTTGCCTCCTGTCTCCACGAAACGAGGCGCTGTCAAGCCCGATTTCCGAAAAACCTTCCTGCACCCTACGCCCTTCCAACGACGAGGCAGTGTCTATCTCAGTATGGAGACCAAGCGACGGATTCACAGTGTCGTCCAACGGATCGGCGAAGGGAATCTGACCGTTACGGATTATGTCGAGAATATTATGAGACATCATCTTGATCTCTATCGGGACGAAATCAACCGCATCAATCGGACCCGGAATTTCAAGGATCTGGTGTAAGGATGGGCTTCCCGAGTTCCCTTCTCAAACGAATTACTCGGTGGCTTCCGCAGCGGTGGCGCAGGTCCGCAGAATCCCGGGCCGACGGGCCGGGCAGCAAAGTCAATTCGGAGCTGACTGCCGAGCCCCGCCGGGAAGAGGCACCGCTGCTGATCATCCCGAAACGCTATGCGGTTACCGGCCATCCGCGGCCTCGGAAGGCCATCCCGACGCCTGCGGAATCAAAGCCCGAAGATGCTGCTACATTTGTTCCGCCCCCGGCCGAAAAGCCGGCCTCGATGCTGGGCTGGGGCGAACTGGTCCTCCAGGCTCCAATCCGTGAGAACGGCGAGACCGTAGAGCCGCGGGAGCCCCGGCCAGCGCTGCGGCCTCCGTCCCTGCCGAACAACGGCGAGCTACACGATCCGGAGGTACAGGCGCTGCTCCGGAGTGCCGAAGCGGGCGAGCGTGTCCTTGCGCCGGATGTTACGGAGGAGGAGCGCCGCGAGATTGAGAATTTTGACCTGCGAAACTATGTCTGACCCTCAAAAAAACGAATGCACAATGAACTGGAATCGAAATTACGGCTAACACCCGGATAATTGGCTGCAGGAAGCAACTATTTGCTTCCGTCTCGGTCGCAGACTGCCTCAAAAGGCGGGCTGCGGCCTTTTTCACACCCATTACCAAACTGCAAAACCGATGAAAAAAAGCGCAATCTTCTTGATTCTGATGCTCCCCGCATCGCTTGTCTCCTTCGCACAGGGCAACGGCATGGCAGGAATCAGCGAGGCGACCAACATGGTCACCTCCTATTTCGACCCGCTCACCAAACTGATCTTCGCCGTGGCCGCCGTGCTGGGACTGGTGGGCGGCGTCCGCGTCTACTCGAAGTTCAACAGCGGCGATCCCGACGCCTCGAAGTCCGCCACGGCGCTCTTCCTCTCGTGCGTCTTTCTGGTTATCGTCGGCACCGTCTTACGCTCCTTCTTCCTCTGACATGGCACAGTACACCATCCACAAGGGCGTCGACCGACAGGTCGAATTCCAGGGGCTGACCTCGCACTATCTGATCCTCTTTGTTGCCGGGCTGCTGGGCATCTTCCTGCTCTTTGTCATCCTCTACGCCGGAGGGGTTCCGCAGGGCATCTGCATCCTCTTCGCCGTCGCGGGCGGCAGCGGACTCACCTGGGCGACCTTCTATCTGAATCGCCGCTTCGGACCCCACGGTCTGATGAAGCTCCTCGCCCTGCGGCAGCATCCGCGCCGCATCATCCACCGCCGGAGTGTGCGCCGCCTGCTCGAACGTCGAACCTTACCCAAACGCTGATGCCATGCGAGGAACCCTGAAAACTTCGACCCTCGAGTCGAAATTCCCGCTGCTGGCCGTCGAGGGCAACTGCATCCTCTCGAAGTTCGCCGACGTGACGGCCGCCTTCCGCGTGACGCTCCCGGAGCTCTTCACCCTGACGGCCGAGGAGTACGAGGCGCTGCACGCCACCTGGGTCAAGGCGCTGAAGGTCCTCCCGGACCACACCGTCGTCCACAAGCAGGACCTCTTCATCGAGGAGCGTTACGAAACACCCGATCCCGAGGCCGAGCGCACGTTTCTCTCCCGGGCCTATGAACGCCACTTCAACGAGCGCCCCTTTCTGCGCCACACCTGCCACCTCTTTATCACGAAGAGCACCCCCGAGCGGCTGCGGCAGACGAGTGCCGCGTCCGTGCTGTGCCGGGGCTTCATCATCCCGCAGGAGATCCGCGACGGGGAGGCCGTGACCCGCTTCCTGGAGAGCGTTGCCCAGATGGAGCGCATTCTGAACGATTCGGGGCTGCTGCGGGTCGACCGCCTCACGGAGGCGGAGATCGTCGGCACGGATTCCGATGCGGGGCTGCTGGCCCGCTACTTCGCCCTCACGGACGAGCGGCAGCCCACAGTCAACGAGGACATCCGTCTCGATCCGGGCATGATGCGCATCGGCGACAAACTGCTCTCGATGCACACGCTCTCCGATTTGGATCTCCTGCCGCAGAGCGTTGCGACGGACTTCCGCTACGAGCGGCTCTCGACCGACCGCTCGGAGTGCCGGCTCTCGTTCGCGGCCCCCGCGGGGCTGCTGCTCGGATGCTCGCACATCTACAACCAGTATCTCTTTCTGGATAACCACGACGAGACCCTCAAGCGGCTCGAAGCCCGGGCCCGCAACATGAACTCGCTGGCGAACTACTCGCGCGGCAACGCCCTGAACAAGGAGTGGATCGACCTCTACCTGAACGAAGCCCATTCGCAGGGGCTGCGCTCCGTACGATGCCACTGCAACGTCGTGGTCTGGGCCGAAAGCGAGGCGGAGCTCAAGCGGCTGCGCAACGACGTAGGATCGCAGCTCGCCACGATGGGCTGCACGCCCCACCACAACACGGTGGATGTGCCGGTGCTCTTCTGGGCCGCCATTCCCGGCAACGAGGCCGACTTCCCCGCCGAGGAGAGTTTTCTGACCTTCCTCGAACAGGGGGTCTGCCTCTTCAACGGCGAAACGAACTACCGCTCGTCTCTCTCGCCCTTCGGCATCAAGATGGCCGACCGGCTCACGGGGGTGCCGCTCCATCTGGACATCTCGGATCTTCCGATGAAGCGCGGCATCACCACCAACCGCAACAAGTTCATCCTGGGGCCCTCGGGCAGTGGGAAGTCCTTCTTCACGAACCACATGGTCCGCCAGTATTACGAACAGGGGGCGCATATCCTGCTCGTCGATACGGGAAACTCCTACGAGGGGCTCTGCTCGCTGATCCATCGCACGACACGGGGACGCGACGGCATCTACTTCACCTATACCGAGCAGGAGCCAATCGCCTTCAACCCCTTCTACGTCGAGGACGGGGTCTACGACATTGAGAAGCGCGAGTCGATCAAAACCCTGCTGCTGACGCTCTGGAAACGCGAATCCGAGGAGCCAACGCGCGCGGAGGAGGTGGCCCTGTCGAACGCCGTGAACCTCTACCTCTCGAAGCTCAAGACGGACGATTCGATCCAGCCCTCGTTCAACACCTTCTACGAGTTTCTCACCTCGGACTACCGGCGGCTGCTGGAGCAGAAGCACGTCCGCGAGAAGGATTTCGACCTGGCGAACCTGCTCAACGTGCTGGAGCCCTACTACCGGGGCGGCGAGTACGACTACCTGCTCAATTCCGACCGGCAACTGGACCTGCTCTCGAAGCGCTTTATCGTCTTCGAGCTGGATAACATCTCTTCGAATAAAACGCTGCTTCCCGTGGTGACGATCATCATCATGGAGGTCTTCATCAACAAGATGCGGCGACTGAAGGGCATCCGCAAGATGATCCTTATCGAAGAGTGCTGGAAGGCCCTCACCTCGGCCAACATGTCGACCTACATCCGCTATCTCTACAAGACGGTGCGCAAGTATTTCGGCGAGGCGGTCGTCGTTACGCAGGAGGTCGACGACATCATCTCCTCGCCGATCGTCAAGGAGTCGATCATCAACAATGCCGACTGCAAGATCCTCCTCGATCAGCGCAAGTACATGAACAAGTTCGACCAGATCCAGACGCTGCTCGGCCTTTCGGAGAAGGAGCGGGCGCAGATCCTCTCGATCAACCAGGCGAACGATCCCCGCCGCACCTACAAGGAGGTTTGGATCGGACTCGGAGGCGTGCAATCGGCGGTCTACGCCACGGAGGTCTCGACCGAGGAGTATCTCGTGCGCCCGTAAGGGGATTTGACAAATGTCACTATGGCAAGTGGCTGGGAGTGAGTTTATAAGCCCATTAACAACCGACTTATCTGAAAGGGAAACCGGACAGGGAGTGGAGCATGTCGGTAAAGCCATAAGTCAGCCAACTATCAGGCTGCGACTGAATGGCAAGTTAAAAAGATAGATATAAGGATAAAGCCTGCATTGGTTGAACGATAGTCCGAGCAGTCGTATCCTTGGGCGGTGACGGAAGATAGTTATATACGTCACACTGCGGTACTACACCGATGACAGATAGCGGATGTAGCATAAACTGACCGCAGGGCAACTGCCATAAGCAGTAAAGGACGAAAGTCGTATCCGACAATCTATCGCGCCAAACAGTTGTCAAGTTCCTAAACGGGGATTGCCTAAACCGGAACGCCGCAAGGCTATTAGGTGTAGACCTATGAATATCCGGCATGGCAACGGAGCTTCCATAGTAGTCTGAGCAGGGTAACGCCCTGTACATGGCGAAGGGAAGCAGCTAATTAAGTTTAACAATTTAACGGAAAATGTGTGAGACATGAGAAATCCAGAGAATGTGTTAAACAGTCTGTCTAAACACAGCAAGGACTCAAGCTACAAGTTTGAGCGGCTGTACAGAGTGCTGTTTAATGAAGAAATGTTCTATGCTGCCTACCAGCGTATTTACAGCAAGGCGGGCAACATGACGGCAGGAGCCGATGGGCAAACCATCGACGGAATGAGCATCGACCGCATTAAACAACTGGTTGATAGCCTTAAAAATGAGACTTATCAGCCAGCTCCGTCCAAAAGGGCGTACATCCCGAAGAAAAACGGGAAAGAACGTCCGCTTGGCATCCCCTCATTCAACGACAAATTGGTGCAGGAAGTGGTTAGAATGATATTGGAAGCTATCTACGAGGGCAGTTTTGAGCATACCTCGCACGGGTTTCGGCCCGGGCGTAGTTGCCATACCGCACTTATCAGCATACAGAAGTCATTCTCGGCCGTGAAATGGTTCATTGAGGGCGACATCAAAGGGTTCTACGACAACATCGACCATGATGTGTTGATAAGCATCCTGCGGGAACGCATCGCCGATGAGAGATTTCTACGGCTTATCCGCAAATTCCTGAACGCCGGTTACGTCGAAGATTGGGTATTTCACAGAACGTACAGCGGCACGCCGCAGGGCGGTATTGTCAGTCCAATACTGGCGAATATCTACCTCGACAAACTCGACAAGTACATCCGTGAGTATATCAACCGGTTCAACAAGGGGGAGATACGGAAAGGCAACGCTCAGTACAAGCTCTACGAGCAGCGGAGATACCGGCTGGCTAAGAAGCTGAAAAATGAGAAAGATGAAAAGGTAAGAGAACAGATGACCGCTGAAATCAAGCGGCTACGGGAAGAAAGGAACAAGTTTCCCGCGCGTAATGAAATGGACAGCAGTATCAAACGCATAAAATACGTTCGGTACGCAGATGACTTTCTGATTGGAATAATCGGTAGTCTGGAAGACTGCAAAACGGTAAAAGAGGACATTAAAAACTATTTGAAAGAGGCTCTTAAACTGGAACTGTCAGATGAAAAGACACTGATAACCAACGCACAGAAACCCGCCAAGTTCCTCGGATTCGACATTTTTATCCGTAGGAGCAATGATTTACGCAAGGATAAAACCGGCAGAACGGTCAGGGCGTTCGGACACGTCCCGGTCTTGTATCTGAATTTTGAAACGATGCGAAAGAAACTCTTTGACTACAAGGCCGCAAGAATAGCGGTCGTGAACGGCAAAGAGGTATGGAAATCCATCGTCAGAACGTACATGATCGATTTGGACGACCTGGAAATAGTCAGTCAGTTCAACGCCGAAATCCGGGGATTCTACAACTACTACTCGATAGCCAATAACAGCCCGGCCATCAACTCTTTCTATCACATCATGTCATACAGTATGTACAAGACTTTCGCAAGAAAGTACAAGTCGTCTGTTAAGAAAATCCTGACCAAGTATAAAAAGGGAGGGACGTTCAAAGTGGCATATGAGAACAAGAAGGGTAAAATGCTCTACCAATCATTCTATCACGAAGGCTTCAAACGCAAAAAAAATGCAGGGGCTACCTCATGCGACACTATCCCGCGGACAGTTACAATAACTGGTGGTCGTAATAGCCTGATGGAAAGGCTGAAACTCCAAGTCTGCGAATTATGCGGTGCTACGGATAAACTCGAAATGCACCACGTCCGCAAACTTAAAGACCTGACAGGTAAGTCCGATTGGGAGAAGAGAATGATCGCCCGGCGCCGGAAGACGCTGGCGGTCTGCTCAAAGTGTCATGCAAAGATAGACCCTGACCGACGGATCAGACTGAATTAGTTAGTGGAGAGCCGGATACAGGGAGACTTGTAAGTCCGGTTCGGGGGCGAGTGCCCGGAAACCTATCATAGAAATATGACAAGGCGCTGGGTACTTAGCCTACTGCTACACCACCGAGGAGCGGGAGAAGATGGAGGTGATGGCCCGGGCCGAGAAGCTCGGCGGCGACATCCAGGCAGCCATCCGCGCACTGGCCCGCGAGCGGGAAGACCAAAATCTCATTAAAAATTCCCAGTCATGAAACAGATTCTTTGGAGCTGCGTCGGGCTGTTGCTGGCGTTGCTGGCTCTGCTCGGCGGATTCCGGCTCTTCTACGATTTCGAATACCACAAGATCCGTCCTCTGTGCGGCGAGTGGCGTTCGACACGGAATGATACCCGGCTCGAGATTGACCATCGGGACGATGGCTTCTGGATTCGCATCCATCGCTACGACCCGCGGACCGGGCGTGAATCCTTTGAGATGCACCCGATGAAGTATGCCTCGTGCATCCATTACACAACCTATGGCGGTGCGCGTGTCGATCTCTTCCACACCCCTGGCTCCGACCTGTTGCTGGTCATTCCGGGAGATATTTTCAAACGCGATTTGTCTAACCTTCAAAACGACTTACCATGAGTAGTACCCCAAACATCACCCCCGCGGAGGCGCTCACAGCGCTGCGGGCCGAAATCCGACAGCGCACCCAGCTTGTGCGACTCATCACCTCGCTGCAGGAGGAGATCGCCTACGACCGTATCTGCGGATCGTGGCTCTCGACGGAGAACAACCTCTCGGCCTCGATCCGCCGCATCTGCACCCGAACCTACCGGATGCTGATCTTCGACAACACGCTCTGCTACCGGCGGCTGGTGCAGGATACCGTCATCACGGCCGAGCGGCGCACGCTGCTCTTCGGCAGCCGCGACGATCCCCGCGACATGCACCCCATCGAACTCGACCCCGAGAGCGACACGCTGCTGCTGGGCTGCTACGGACGCTTTGTCGCGGAGGAGCGGGCATGCCGGCGTGCGGAGCAGGAGAGCATTTCCGAGGAGTGTTTCACGGATCATGAACCCGAGGCATGAAGTGGCGCGAAGTATTCGAGGGGCTCTTTCGCCCTGCAGCCGGGGATGAGTTCCAACAATGGGAGCCGACCCTGCAGCGAACAAGGCAGCTATTGGAGGCCCGGGACTTTCGAACGCTGACCGATCTGGTCCGGGAGCATCGCCACTCGGAACTGCTGACGCGGGGTATCGGGCTGGAGATGATGGCGCGTCTTCCGCAGCTCCTCACCTCGCCCGACGAGGCGGCCCAGCATGAGGTGCTGCAACTGATGGATGCCTTGCGCAGGACACCCGCCATGAAGCACACGGGCCGAAAGTTGGCCAACCTGCCTGGGAATACCTCCCATCCGATCCACGGCGTGCTGGCCCTCCACACGCTCCTCGTGGATGCCTATCCCGAACGACATCCCGAGAGCCGGATGCGGCAGCCGACAACCGGAGAGGTGCAGGCGGCCATGCGTCTTGTCGACCGACTCTTCCGCACGGGGATTTTCCACGAACTGTGCCGCATGACGGAGGCCCCGACCCGGATGCAGCCGTCCTTTTATGTGGCCCGGCTCTACGGCTGGGATGTCGACTGTGAGATGCTGCAGGCCATGCGGCACGAGCGGGATACGGCGACGCCCGGAGCCGATCCGCGGCGGATGCAGCAGCTCCGGGAGGAGATCTTCCGCACGGAGAACCACCTGGTCCGCGGCGCCGAGCGCACCATCGAGGGGATGCCCGAAATGTCCGTTCCGCGAACTTATGTCGAACGCCTCGAGAGCGAACTGAACACGCTGGGCTGGCTGGCCCGCGCTCCGGAGCGCATCGACGATCCGCACACAAACCGGCAGTTTCTCGACAAATACGAGATTCATCCGGGTCTGCCCCCGGAGGCACAGCGTGCCGAGGCGGAGGCGGCATTCCGGGAGCTCGACGCACGGCTTGTCCAGCTGACGGGCCGCGAAGCCCGGGTGCACGAACTCGACCTCCGCGTCGCACAACCGGAGCGGGAGTCGGGGCGCACCTCCTTTCGCCGGGAGTACCCCGCAGTGATGCAGCCCGCCGAAGCGGCACTCCGCAAATTGAGACATTGAACCACCCTCAAAAAACGACCGAACCATGAAACCACGCATCATCTTACTCTGCCTCGGGCTGCTCCTGACAGCCCGGGCCGCGCAGGCACAATGGGTCGTCACGGACCCTACGAACCTCGCACAGGGAATCATCAATTCCACCAAACAGATTGTCGAAGCGGCCCGCAACGGATCGACCCTCCTGCAAAGTTTTCAAGAAACCGTAAAGATCTACGAACAGGGGGTGTGACACGAAAAGTTACATAAATGACTGTTTAACAGATGGATAGTCCATCGTGTATGGAAGCCGGAGTTTAAACCTGCTGTTCCGTCAGCAGTAGCCTACGGGCGCGTGCATTACAAGCAATTGTTTTGTACGAAGCCGCCCGGACAAAGTAGCCCGCCGCAAGGAAAGCGGAAGCCGTGAGGCAGACGCAATTATCGCCAGCATCAGGCGGTTAGGGAGCGAGGCTGAGTGATATGGCTAACGTAAGTGAACTGTCATTGACGCATCGTAAGGTATGAAACAAGCTAAAGATGCTATAAGGCTTGAACCAAAAGGTAAGCAGCCGGATAACCTCGAACCTTGTGGGGTTACACGGACACAAGCGCTGCCGGTGTATAGACAGAGCCTAAGTCATTCGATGTCATTTATGTAAAACGTGGTAAGCCCGTATCTCTCCTGTTTAAGGACAGGTAAGTGAGCCGCAAGGCAAACCGAATGGGGTGCGGGTATAGGATTGCGGAAAAAGCGAATGCCCTTCTGTAATGGAATGGATAGGAGTTTCAATGTTACTCCACGGGAAACCGGGCAGACTTCCGCATTAGGTAACTCTTTACAAGAAACTTGTTGAACTTTTTAAAGGAGGAAAGCAAATGAACGAGATGAAAAGATCGTGTGCGCCTACTGACCGACAGCCGCGCTGGGAGAATATCGACTGGGACAAATGCGACCGGGAGGTTAGAAAGCTGCAAGCACGTATTGTAAAGGCTCAAAAGGAAGGCCGCTACGGCAAGGTCAAATCCTTGCAGTGGCTGCTGACCCACTCGTTCACGGCCAAAGCTCTGGCTGTGAAACGGGTGACTTCCAACAAAGGGAAGAATACATCGGGAGTGGACAAGGTATTATGGTCTACTCCTGCTGCCAAGGCGAATGCCATTCGTGTGTTGAGAAGGCGGGATTACAGCCCCATGCCTTTGAAACGGGTAAACATTCGCAAGAGCAACGGGAAATTACGCCCGTTGGGAATACCCACGATGAAAGACAGAGCCATGCAGGCATTGTATCTCATGGCATTAGACCCCGTAGCAGAAACTACTGCGGACAACCATTCCTACGGATTCCGCAAAGAGAGGTGCACGGGTGATGCCATCCATCAATGCTACATCAATCTGTCCAAAGAATCATCGCCGCAGTGGGTTCTGGAGGGCGACATTAAAGGATGCTTCGACCACATCAGCCATGAATGGCTGCTCAACAATATCCCGATGGATAAAGTGATGCTCCGGAAATGGCTTAAATGCGGTTTTGTATTCAACAAACAGCTCTTTCCCACCGAAGAGGGTACTCCCCAGGGAGGTATCATATCACCGACTCTTGCGAACATGACGCTTGACGGCCTGCAAGCAATGCTCGAAACCAGATTTCAGAGAATTGATTTGTATGGGCCCCGAAGAACGTATTATCCGAAAGTGCATCTTATCCGCTACGCAGATGACTTCATCGTCACCGCTCAACGTAGGGATATGTTGGAACAGGAGGTCATGCCGATGATCAAAGAGTTTCTTCAAGCCCGGGGGCTTACCCTGTCAGAAGAGAAGACGAAGATAACTCACATTGAAGATGGCTTTGACTTTCTGGGCTTCAATATTCGGAAGTACAAGGGCAAGCTCCTCATTATGCCGTCTAAGGAAAGCCAAAAGAGATTCCAGCAGAAAGTAAATGAGATCGTCAATTCTCACAAAACAATCCCGCAGGAATCACTCATCAGGCTTCTTAATCCGGTCATAACCGGGTGGGCGAACTATTACCAACACGTCGTGTCAGGCAGGATTTTCCAGAAGATGGACTTCCTCATCTACCAGAAACTTTTGCAATGGTCGCTCCGGCGACATCCGGCGAAAGGGAAATGGTGGGTAGTCGAAAAGTATTTCCACAGACACCGGGGCAGGACATGGGTTTTTGCCGCACCTTTCGACAAGGAGGGCAGAATGGAACTGTTTCCGATCAAGTGGCTGACGGATACTAAAATTACCCGCTATGCAAAGCTGAAATGCGATGCGAATCCCTATGATCCGGAATGGCGGGAGTATTTCGAGAGGCGGGAAACCCGCTTGATGCTCCAGTCTGCGAAAGGCAGAAACACGATTGTCCGAATCTGGAAACGCCAACAGCGCAGATGTCCCTGCTGCGGGGAACCCATAACCCGGAATACCCTTTGGAGGGTTTCCGAGAAAACGGTAAACGGACATGCCGAGCGAACGCTTGTGCATAACCACTGCGGCAGGTTTAATGTCAAACCCTTTAACAAAGAAGAATATGAGCCGGTTTCATAACAGAAACTTTGAGTTGCTTGAGCCGTATGATGCGAAAGTATCATGTACGGTTCTTAGAGGGGAAAGCATCCGCAAGGATGCCGACCTACTCGACAAGCGATATTACGACGCGCTGAAGGCGGTCAACAACCTCGTCCGCTCGGCCCGCAAGGTCCAGCAGTGCATGCTGCTCGTCGGGGAGATCTCCGACATCTACGTCAACGGCTATCAGCGCATGGTGGTCGATGACAACTTCTCGGCCTCGGAACTGGCGGCCATCGCCACGGGATATGCCCGGATCATCGAAGAGTCGGCCGGGGAGCTCAAGGAGCTGCAGGATATTGTCAACCCCACGGACATGTCGCTGACGGACAAGGACCGCATCGACGTGGTGGAGCGGGTCTACGGCGTGCTGCGGCACCATCGGGATCTGGCCCGCTACTACACGCGCAAGAATATCTCCATCTCGCTGCTGCGCGGCGCCCGGCGCAACGACCTCGACCGCGTGATGGCTCTTTACGGAACCGACGAACAACGATACTGGTAGCGATGGTACAGGCACTTTCCATTTCGGAGAACATCCACACGATTCTCCGCGTTCTCTACGACGACATGATGGTTCTCTGCTATCCGATGGCCAAAGTTGCCACGGCCATAGCCGGAATCGGGGCCCTGATCTACATCGCCTACCGCATCTGGCAGACGATGGCCCGGGCCGAACCCATCGACCTCTTCCCGCTGCTGCGACCTATGGCGATCGGCATCTGCATCATGTTCTTCCCGACCCTTGTGCTCGGGTCGCTCAACGGAATCCTCTCCCCGCTGGTGCAGGCCACCCACTCGCTGATGGTCGGCCAGACCTTCGACATGCAGGAGTGGCGGCAAGAGTGTGCACGCCTCGAACAGGAGAGCCGCGAGCGGCTCCCGGCAGAGAGTTACTACACCGAGGATGAGGAGAAGGAGCGCGAGCTACAGGCTCTGGGTATCGACGAGCAGTCGCAGCAGGCCCTCGACCGAATGCAGAGCGAGCGGAAGTCGTGGAGCATCAAGGGTCTGATCCTGAAAGCCCTTACCGCGATCATGGAGCTCTTCTTCGCCGCGGCAGGTGTGATCCTCGATGTGCTGCGGACCTTCTACCTGATTGTCCTCTCGCTGCTCGGACCCATCGCCTTCGCCATCTCGATTTTCGACGGGTTTCAAAACACCCTGGTGCAATGGTTTTCCAAGTACATCTCCATCTACCTGTGGCTTCCCATCTCGGATCTCTTCTCGGCCATCATCGCCCGGCTGCAAACCCTCTCCCTGCAGCACGATGCCGAGATGATGGCGCAGGACTACAACTGGTATTTCGACATGTCGAACAGCATCAACCTAATCTTCATCCTCGTGGCCATCTGCGGCTATCTCTGCATCCCTTCGATCGCCTCGTGGGTTGTGCAGGCCAACGGCTTCTCCTCCTACAACCGGACCATCTCGCGCGCCACGTCGCTCGTGAGCGGCGGTGCCGGATGGATCACCGGGAAGGTTTGGGCCGGGACCAAAAGCACGGTCGGAGCCGCCGGAAAGGGGCTGGCCTCCGCAGCTCGCCTGATTCTCAAAAAATAATCGCTTCATGGAATTCAAATCATTGCTGAACATCGAAACCTCCTTCCGGCAACTGCGCCTCTATGCGCTCGTCTTCGCCGGAATCTGCGCCGTGGTGACCATCACGGCCGTCAGCCTCTCGTATGCCTTTGCCGAGCGGCAGCGCGAAAAGATCTACGTTCTGGACAACGGGCGCTCGCTCATGGTCGCCCTCTCGCAGGACCTTGCCCAGAACCGTCCCGTCGAGGCCCGCGAGCATGTGCGGCGCTTCCACGAACTCTTCTTCTCGCTCTCGCCCGACAAGGCGGCCATCGAATCGAACATGGAGCGGGCCCTGCAGATGGCCGACAAGAGCGCGCTCTCCTACTACAAGCTCCTGCAGGAGAAGGGATTCTTCAACCGGCTGATTGCCGCCAACGTCTCGCAAATGGTCCATGTGGACAGCATCCGCTGCAACTTCGACCGCTACCCCTACGAAGCCACGACCTACGCCCGGCAGCGCATCATGCGCGAGAACACGATCACCGAGCGGTCGCTCGTCACGACCTGCCGGCTGGTCAACGTCTCCCGCTCGGACAACAACCCGCAGGGGTTTCTGGTCGAGGATCTGATGATTGTCGAAAATAAAGACTTGCAGACCTATGACCGTTAAAGCACTTATCCAAAGCCGCGTGCGCTGGCTGCGGCGACGCATCCGGCGCTGGCACGACCGACTCTCGCCCCGAACCCGGCGGTGCATCCTCCTCGGGATGTTTCTGCTGCTGGTCGGGCTCTACGGGCTGCTGCTCTTCGGCCCGGCACCGCGATTCGATTTCGGGAGGATGGCACCTCCCTCTTTGGAAAATCTGAAATTTCGATAACCATGGAAGAGAGACAAAAAAACACACCGACGCCCGATTCTGCCGCGGCGTTCGAGCGTCAGCGAAAAAGGAAAGTTATCCTGGTGGCCGCAGTCGGGAGTTGTCTGGTCATCGCGTTCATCTGGTTCCTCTTCAAACCCGCGCCCACAATCGGCGAGGGGCAGGCAGGGATCAACACCACGCTGCCCGACGGCAAGGCCCCGAAGATTGAGGGCGACAAACGCAAGGCCGCGGAGCGCGTGGCCAGCGAGGAGCAGTCCCGCAACCGGATGATGACACTCGGGGACAACTCCTTCTCATTGCTCGATGAAGAGCTTCGCAACACGGAGCCGCAGTCTCCGACCGATGATCCCGTGCGCCGGGCTGCCGAGGCGAACCGCGCCATGCAGCAGCAGGCCCGACAATTCTACGCCGCGCCGCCGCGCAATGCCGAAGTCGAAGAGCTCCGCGAGCAGGTGGCCTCCCTGCAGCAGCAACTCGCCATCGAGCGGCAGCAGCCCGACCCGATGGAGGTGGCCGAGGAGCAGTATCGCCTGGCACAGCGCTACCTCGGAAGCGCGACAGGGGTTTCAGGCGAGGCCGTCGGCGTGAAGTCCCCGGGACGTTTCAGCGTCATGCGTCCCGTCCGCGAGGGCGACGTCCAGGCTTCAACCCTCAATCCGCGGATCGACTCCGCACGGGAGCGCAACATCGGGTTTTTGACGGCCGCAGGCGTTCTTCCGGTGGATACAACGCCGACCATCCGTGCCTGCGTCGCGCAGACACAGGTCGTGCGCGTGGGCTCGACAATCGCTCTCCGGCTGCTGGAACCGGTACGCATCGACGGCGAGGTGATCCCCCGCAACTCGCCGCTTTACGGCGCCGTCTCCGTAACAACCGACCGGCTGCGGGTGACGGTAACCTCCATCGAATACCGCGGACGCATCTTCCAGGTGCAGGCAGAGGCGTATGATCTCGACGGCCAGCCGGGAATCAACGTCCCCAACTCCCGCGAACGGACAGCCCTCAAGGAGGCGCTGGCCTCCGTGGGACAGACGGCCGGGACGAGCGTGAACATCACCCATTCGGCCGGGCAGCAGGTCCTCGCAGAGCTGGCACGAGGAGGAATTCAGGCATCCTCCCGCTACCTCTCCGAGAAGCTCCGCGAGGTACGCATCACCCTCAAGGCCAACCACCAGATTCTGTTAATCTCCAAAGAAAACTAAACGACAACATCATGAAACGAGACCTCATTTATCTGACCCTTCTGGCCGCTCTTTTTGCCGCAGCCAAAGTCATGGCCCAAAACGACGGAACCTCGTCCCGGCAGGGGCTCACGCCCCGCACCATCGAGGTGGGATTTACGAAGACCGTGCATATCCTCTTTCCGACGCCCGTAACCTACATCGACATCGGCTCGATGGCTATCATCGCCGGGAAGGCCGACGGTGCGGAGAATGTCGTGCGGGTGAAGGCCGCCGTGCGCGACTTTGCGGAGGAGACCAACCTCACGGTAATTACCGAGGACGGCGGGTTCTACACCTTCGATGCCCGGTATGCCGAGAACCCCTTCCCGTCGACCATCGAGATTGCGGCCGCGGAGAGTCCGGCGACACAGCCCGCGTCAGCCTCGGAACCTGCCCGTACGGACGAGGGGCGCGTGCTGCTCCGCGAGGTGGGGCGGGAACGCCCTGCCACGGTAAAACGCGTGTTGAGCGACATATACCGCCAGAACCGCGCAGACGTAAAGGGAATTCACACCCGGAAATACGGCGTGGAGCTCGAGGTGCGGGGGATCTACGTCCACAACGACGTGATCTACCTCCATGTGCAGATTGCCAACAACACGAACATCTCCTTCGAGGTGGACTATCGCCGCTTTGTCGTCGCGGACCGCAAGGCGGCCAAACGCACGGCTCAACAGCAGCGCATCATCGAACCGCTGCGGGTCTGCAACGACCCCTCGATTGTGCGCGGGCACCAGCGCCAGCGCATCGTCTTCGCTCTTCCGAAGCTGACACTCGAGGAGGACAAGATTCTCCTGCTGGAGATCGCCGAGAAGGACGGGGCACGCCACCAATATCTCGAAATTTCGAGCAAGGAACTGCTCGGGGCAAAGGCACTGTAAGGATGAATCATACCAAGCCAAGAAAAAGCCACTTCTTTCGGGAAGTGGCTTTTCTCAATTATTCGACAGCGGGTTCAATCAGTCGATTGTTTATATCCATTCGTTCGTGAAGGATTCGGACAATGAAAATGGATTGTTCGTCAATCACGCGATAAAAGAGGATATGTTTATGGATTTTGAATCCGCATAAACCGGCCTCAATATGATCGTACTTTTTACTTCCGGGCAGAAACGGCTCGTCAGCAATGCGGCGGCTCGCGGCAATCAGTTGCTCATAGTAGCTGTCGGCCTGCTGTTCGGACCACTTTTCCTCTGTATAGTTCCATATAGCGGTCAAATCCTCGACTGCCATATTGGAAAAGCGCACTTTACCCATTGCGACGTTTGGATTTCAGGGTTTTCAAGTGTTGCTCCGGATCAAAGTCCACGGCCTCCCCGCTTTTTTCTCCGGCACGAATGGCGGCTTTAAGCTCTACCAGGCGGCTTTCGTTCTCTTCCAATAAACGGAGCCCCGCCCGAATGACTTCACTGGCATTGTTATACCTTCCTTCCGCAATCTTGGCCCGGATAAACTCTTCGAAATATCCACCCAATGCTACCGATGTTGTCTTCATAATAGGGTTCTTTTCTGCAAAGTTACCAATATTTGGTAATATTGCAAATTTTATCCGCTGATGCGAAACTCAATCCAGTTTCCAGCCCAGCGCCTTGAATGCTGCGACATAGGTCAGAGGCAGCTTCTCCCGGCGTTCCAGACGCTCCCGCACGCGCTGACGCAGGTGTGTGGCTTCATCTCTCACAGCACCGAGAAACTCGGGTGTAAGAGCATTTCGGCTGCTGAAACAAGCCAGAAAGACAACATCTCCGACCCGTTCTACAACTCCCATATTGTCCAGTCTCCGGCGTCCGTTTGGATCCGGATTCGCTACGAACCAACCGACATGTTCGTTTTCAAACACTACACTCTCTTCGGTCTGGACGACACAATCGTCCCGATCCGGAGCATAATTCCATACTTTTGTTTTCATGGTTTTCAAGTGTGAATGGACCACCCGTTTATCTTTTCCAGCGTATAGCAGCAGGAACGATCCGGCGAGCCATGATAGACCAGTCCGCCGACAACTCCGAGTGAGCCATCTGCATAGCGCTGCTTGAACAAGAACGAGTAGGGAGCAAAATCCCGATAGAGCTCTATTTCACTCGCCTGCCGAGCGTTTTGGCCCCACCGCTCAAGCCTGTCGAGGCACTCCTGCAAGGTGCAATCGCCAATACTCTCGGCATACCGGACGACCGCATCAAAATACTCCTGACACATGATTTTCATAGCGTGATTTGTTATTTGGTTCGACAATAAGTCATGGTTCCATAAGGTTTCCGGCGCTGGATCTCGATCAGCAGGCCCCGTTGGACCAGCGAGGCGTAGGTCCCACGAACGAAGTGCACGCACGGCGAATCGAACGAACAGCCCAGCGGTGCGCGAACAGTGTGCACCATCAGTTGCCGCACCAGTTCCTCGAGAACCTCATCCCGAAGGTGGTATTTCGACGGAGCCGAGGTACGGAAGGCTTCAAGAAAAAGTTGCTCGGAATAGTGTTGCCGGTAGTAGGCCAACTCCTCCTCGACGGTAAAGTCATAGAGCCGGTCGTAACGGTCCGTCGTCTGATATTGAAACGAGGCTCCCTGTCGCAGAACTCTTTCGACAAGGGCGATATGCGGCTCCTCGACCGGGCCGGAGAGTTCCGTCGGGTGGCAGTAGAGACAGGTCGTTCCCAACTGGAAGGAGGGACATCCCGGCAGATTCTCCAGAATCGTAAAGCCCGCACGGAAGAAGAGCGCGCGGATCTCCGTGTAGAATCGGTCGTGTTGTTCGTGCGACATACGGCCGTCGTTATAGCCCGCCTCGATGCGGAAGTAGACATCATAGATTGGATGGATGGTTTTCATGGTTTGAAAAAGTTAAGCCGCAGCCCGAAGACTGCGGCATGGTTCAACAATCGGCAACAAAAATCTATGCAGCCGGAGCTTCGGTCTCCTCATCTACAGTCTCGTCAGATCCGGGTTCCAGATGGTCGAAGATCAACCGGGCGGCCCGGTTGACATCGACCAGAATATCGAAAAGGTAGGAGGGCTTCCGATGCAACTCTGAAAGCCATTCTTTCAGATAGGCGGCATTCTCCTCCCGGGGTGTCGTAGCAAATCCCGTTATGGCGCCACACAGCGCCGAGGTCAGCTCCGCAACCAACTCTTCGCGGGCATACTCTTCGTCGCCAAAGCTGGTTCCCATCGTGCGGTTCAGACGCTCGGCATGGCCCGTACTGTGGGCGATCTCGTGCAGCAGCGTCCCGTAGAAGGCTTCTCCCTTCGGGAACTGCTCCTTGAGCGGGCAGACAACCCGATCGTGCAAGCGCGTGTAGTAGGCCCGGTCGCCGTAACGGAGTTCGATCGGGCAGAGCCACGCCTGCTGCTCGACCATCCGGTCGATCGGCTCGCAGACCATGCCGTCGGAGTAATCCTTCCGCTCGGCACGGGCCGTCAGCGCCGCATAGCGTTCCGGTTGCTTCTCTTGCATATCTGTCTGGTCGAGGTTGAAGACCGAATAGTAGCGAATGATGGGAATGACTTCGTACTGTTTGCGGGCCTCCTTCGGAAGCTGACGATACTCCTCGAGATCAATCTTGCGGCGGGTCTCCTTGTGGCGGATGCAGATTTTCCAGAAGTAGACCGGGAACGACAGGGAGCCCTTGAGGATATTCAGTCCCTCCTCCTTGGCCTGCCGGAAGGTCATGAAGATCGGCGTTTGGTAGCCCGCTATTCCCGAAAGGAAAAGCAGCATCAGGATGTTCCCGGCCCGATATGGCGTGCCGCGCAGGTTGCGGGGAAGACCGTGCGCGAGGTCCGTGATCCACGGTTTCTGCCAGTCGGTTTCGAGGTGCTCGATACGCTGGATCATCAGCTCCGTCAGTCGGGGTGCTATGGTATCTATCAGATTCTGGTTTTTCATGGCTGAAAGTTTTGAAAGGGTTATGATTCGGATCGGGTAGCGAGCCGCCACACTTCGATCTTTTCTTCGTTCGTCTTGGTATTCCACCAACGATTGCAGGCTTCCCGGAATGCACGGTAGTCCTCTTGGGGATCGAAGTCTTTTTGAACAAGACCGATCATTTTCTCCCGGTCTTCTACCGAGGTTTCATTATCCCACCAGGGGTTAATTGTCTCTTTCATCAGTTCGCTTTCTCGAATCTGATAGGTATGATCCTCACAGCCATCACACCACAGGTCGTCCCGGTCGTCATCAATCGAGCAAACCTGTTCGGTATTGCCATCGACCCATGCTCGATAATAAACATGACGCGATCCGCACAACTCGCATCGCCACGGATCAGAACTGTTTCCTGAAGTGACAGGCTGTATCATTACAGGATTCTGCTGTAAAATGCTGCGGTATCGTTTCCGCAATTTTTTGAGTGTTCTGTTCATAGTTGCAGATATGAAAGACGGAGCAATCGTTTGATTGCCCCGTCGGTTTTACATGGATCAGGCGGCCAGCGATTCTGTCGTCTCATTCGGGCCGAACTCCGGATCGGCCGGGATAATCAGCGGCTCGGCAGGCGGTGCCGGAATCTCCGTGTCGGGCGTCGCCTCCGGCTCCTCGGGCAGTTCTTCGGGAATGGATTCTGCATCCGACTCCCGGGATTCGGCCAAAGCCCGGGCCTCCTCCTGCGCCTTCAGGTCGTCGATCTGCTCCTGCAGCTTCGTCCGGCGTCTCTCGTAGGTGGCCAGGTACTTCTCCTGCAGGATCCGGCTTTGGGCCTCAAAATTCAAATCGGCGAACCGGCACATCAGGCGCGTGTCCACCTCTTCATCCGTACAGTTGTAATCCCGGGCCGTCGTACGGAAGAAGTCAAGCAGGAAGAGGCGGATCATTGCCGCCCGCTGCTCGGGTGTCAGTTGTCCGGCAGCCGCAAAGCGCTCCTCCTCGGTAACGCGCCACTGATTTTGAGGCTCGATGCCGCACTGCTGTAGTCGGTCGTCCGCCATGTGTCGGATCACGGCGTAGTAAAACATCTGGTGCTCCTCTTCGGTCAGCGGGCTGTCCGAGACTTTCGATTCACGGAACAGCGTCTTCATGTCGGCAGTGATATGCTCGTAGCAAAGCTGCCGGTTTCGGTGATCCTGACGCAGCAGGCTCTCCATCGGAGAGGCGGGAACCATCGTGACGTAAACCGTCCGTTCCCCTGCGGCATCCTCGACCGCAACTTCACGCTCCTCCTCCGGGACATCCTCATAGCGGATCTCCACGTCGAACATTCCGATGACGGCATATTTGCGGACACGTCCTTCCGTAACGTCGAATTCGAGTTGCCGGGTCTGCTCCGTAAATCGGGCCAACGCTGCTTCGTAGCGCTTCACGGCTTCCGCGTAGTTTCCTTCCGACGAGTAGCACTCCGCCTGGGGAGCTTCGGGCATTTCGGGGGCCGTATCGTAGTAATCGAGGTAGTAATCCAGCTCCTGAATCCGGTAGCCCTCCTCTTCAAGATGCTCAATCACCGAATCGGGGGTATCCCCCACCGTGGCAAGGACTATCCGCGGATCCGCCTCCTGCAGTTGCAGGGCCTGCTGAACGAGGTATTCGTCGTTCTTGCGCATCATGCAGCTCCGGTTCTGGCAGCCCGCGCAGCCCTCCGCACATTCATCCTTGAAGAGGATCTGGTTGGCCGTATTGTGGTGGCAGGTGTGGCATTCTGCCTTGTCGAAGCGATAGGTGTCCAGGCGGGTCATGTAACGGTCGTAGAGCCGCCGGGCAATCTCCCGGATCCGGGCATTCTTCCACGACAGGCGGCATCCGTCCGAGAAATGCTCCTCGTAGACCTCCTGCTGAACTTCTGCATCGTATTTCGCAATCTCGGTGGCGACGCCAACCGAAATCTCCTCCCGGTCGAGCTGTTCGGCGAGGGCGTCTATCAGATCACAGATTTTCAGTCGGGAGCGGATGTATGCTTCGGACTTTCCGAACTTCCCGACCAGGCTTTCGATCGTATGACGGCCCGATTCCAGCGCCCGTTTGTAGGCCGCAGCCTCCTCGCGGGGTGTCACGTCCTCGCGTTGGAGGTTCTCCGTAATGGCGGCATCCTCGGCTTCGGCATCCGACAACTCACGGACAAGGGCCGGAATGAATTTCAGCCCCGCCATCGCTGCGGCCCAATAGCGACGTTCGCCATAGACAATCTCAAAACCGCCCTCTTTGGGCCGGACGCAGATCGGTTGCAGAACCCCGACCTGGCGGATGCTGTCGGCGAGTTCCTGCAAGGTCTCCGGCCGGAAATCTTTGCGAGGATTGTAGGTGCTGTTGACGATCTTGTTCAGATCCAACAGTTGAACGGCCGGAGCCGGTTGCTGTTCCGCTGTCCCGGGATTGGAGGCAGCCTGCGGCGATTCCTGCACGTCGGGATTCGGATTCGAAGGGGCGGCTTTCGATGCTTTGGCCTTGCTCTTCTTCGTTTTTGGTTCTTCCTTGGAAGTCTGCATAACATCAAACAGTTTTTACCGTGTGTCTCACGTTTCTGGGACCATGCTATCCAAACGGACTGCATAATCAATGAATAATTATGTTATGAGGACTCTTGAGTTCAACTTATAAATGCAACTTTTTGGGTGCGGATAATAAGCAATAAAA
>OGPS01000611.1_pt1 | contig 32540 bp, 39 predicted proteins | sample 1552931 | NCBI WGS metagenome assembly OGPS01 (sample SAMEA2580252, study PRJEB22360) | human gut metagenome | biome: human gut; feature: human-associated habitat; material: faeces | place: Denmark | collected 2008/2010 | reverse complement strand
CTTACTGGTTTGTCCAGTAAAGAGGGTACATATCATAGGCCGGGGGATATTTATTGTAGAAAAAATAAAAATATTAAAAAAGTTAGTTGACGCTAACTAAAAATTGTGCTATTATTATCTTGAAAGGTTATTTCAATAATTATAATACTATATTGAAATGAGGTGTTTATATGATAAAAATTTCTAATTTACACAAATTTTACGGCACAAAAGATAACAGAGCAGAGGTACTTAAAGGGATAGATCTTGAGCTTGAAGATGGCAAGATCATCTGCGTCTTAGGCCCATCTGGCTCTGGCAAGTCAACTTTGTTAAATATTTTAGGCGGGATCGAAACTATTGACGAAGGCGATGTAAGTGTATTTGATAAGGATCTTAAATCTATGTCAAAGAAGGCACTTGAAAATTACAGACGCGATTACCTTGGTTTTGTTTTTCAATTCTATAATCTAATTAGCGACCTTAATCTTCTTGAGAATGTTCAAGTGGGCGAGTATCTATCGAAGGAACCGCTTGATATAGACGAGCTTCTAAAGGACTTAGGACTTGATGAACACAAGTACAAGTACCCAAACGAAATTTCTGGCGGTCAAGCGCAAAGAGCATCCATTGCAAGAGCTATGATTAAGAGCCCGAAATTACTTATCTGCGATGAACCAACTGGAGCACTTGATTATGAGAGCGCAAAAGATGTTTTGTGTTTAATCGAAAAACTTAATCAAAAATATGGTGCAACAGTCATCATCGCGAGCCACAACACACAAATTGCCAAGATGAGCGACGTAATTTTGTCCTTGCATAACGGCAGCATCAAAAGCGTAGAGAGAAATACAGAGAAAATCTCTGCAAAGGAAGTGACTTGGTAGATGAGATGCCCTATTAATAAACGTATTTACAGGCAGTTTAAATACAAGCCTTTAAAAGTCATACCCATCTTGCTAGCACTTACTTTTATAGTTGTCTTCGCATCGTCATTCTTCATTTCACAAGAATCAGTTGAAAAGCTTTATAATAAGCAAATAATTAATGGAAAAGTTGAAGATGGCGAGTTTGAAGCAATTTATGCGCTTAGCGATGAGGCAAAAGATGAGCTAAAAGACATTGGCGTAAAACTTTATGAGAATTATTATTTTGAATATGAAAATGATGATGAAAGAGCCTTAAGAATTTTTAAAAATAGAAAAGATATAAACGAAGCACAAATTTTTGAAGGAAATTTACCAGAAAAATCAGATGAGATAAATATTTCCGCTTATTATGCAAGAAATAATAAAATAAATATTGGCGATGAAATCACTATACAAAATAAAAAATTTAAAGTGTCTTCACTAGCATCCTTCCCTGATTACTCCTCAGCACTTAGAAATAGAAACGACTTGACTATGGACACAGGTCACTTCGGCATAGCGACTATATCTGAAGAAGCCTTTGACGGTATGAAGGACGCTAAAGTGAAATATCTTTACTCTTATCACACAGATGAGGCTTTAAATAAAAAAGATGCGAGAGAAAAATTAAAAGATATAGTCAAGATAGTTAACAAGGATAATCTTGTGGTTGACGCTGTCACACGCTTTGACAACAAGTGCATCACCTACATTGCAGATGACATGAGTGGCGACGTACCTACAATGAGCATAGTTACAGCACTTCTCTTCATTGCAATCGCTTTCATTTCGAGCGCAGAAGTTAAATCCATCATCGAAGAAGAAGCGCCAATTATCGGAACTTTGCTTGCTTCAGGCTATAAAAAGAGAGAGCTTCTTTTAAATTACATGGCAATGCCACTATTCATAGTAATAATTGCGTCAATAGCGGGAAATGCGATAAGTTATCTTCGTGTGTATAAAATATATGCAAACGTTTATTATCAATCCTATGATTTACCAATCTTTGAGCCATATATCACACTTCGCTCCTTCTTGATAACATCAATTATGCCACTAGTTTTGTATCTTGTGATTAACTACATCATCATAGCAAAGAGCCTTAAGATGAGGCCAGTCGATTTCTTGAGGAAAAACTTTAAAAAGGCAAAAACAAGAAGTAGATTTAAGCTAAAAAATATGAACTTTATAAATAAATTTAAATTAAGAGTTATATTTGCAAATAAATTTAGCTATGTTTCCTTGCTTTTTGGCGTTTTTATAGCAAATTTATTACTCATCTTTGGTGTTTCGGCCAAACCCATATTTACAAAATATGCTGATGATATGCAAAATCAGATGAAATACGCCCACACCTACATTGTCAAGAGCGATATGGATGATTTAGATGCGAGCAAGATAAGCATAGTAAGCGTTGAACTAGTCGATAGAGATGAGGAAAAAGTCCAAACTTATGGCATAGATGCTGATACAAAATATGATGAGATTGATGTAAAAAGCCTTAAAGCTGATGAAGTAGTTATCAGCCTTGGTCTTTCAAAGAGATTTAACTACGAAATAGGCGATAAAATCAAGATTAGAGAGCCATACAATACAGAAGAAAAATATCTTGTGGTCAAGGACATAGATAAGACCAATAATTATTTCCAAATTTTTACAAAAAGAGAGATTTTAAATAAAATTATTGGTAAAGAATGTGATTATTACAACGCTTATCTTAGCGATAAAGAGCTAAAAATTACTAAAGAAAATCTACTTACACATATAGACAGAAAAGAAATGTCAAGATTCATGAGACACTTTTTAGATTCATTCTCAGCAGTTTTCATCATGATTCAGCTCGTTGCCGTAGCATTCTTCTTTATATTGATACTCATGGTAACAGAGCTCATCATAGACAAAGCCAAACTCAATATGACCTATCTAAAAGTTTTTGGATATAAAGATAAAGAAGTCGCGAAATTTTATGTAAACACAAGCTTTGCCATGCTAATAATATTTCAAATAATACTAATTCCAATCCTAGATAAACTCGTTAAATATTTTTATTTTATAGCAATGCAAAAGTTTGACGCATATTTAGAAGTAACAGTACCAGTGAGAGTTTTTGTAACAAGCTATTTGATGACAGTTGTAGTCTTTATACTTTGTCAATGGATTGAGAGAAGGAAGATTAAAAGGATTGATATGGTGAAGGAGCTGAAAGTCATTTCAGGATAAAAAACTATTGACAAGTATGCGCATATACGTGTATAATATATATTAAGGAGGATCACATGAAAGATAGGGAGCTTTTAAATAAATTTTTAAAGAATGGATGGGAGCTAAGAAGAGTAACTGGAAGTCATCACCATTTATTTAAAGATGGGAAGAGAGAAACTCTATCTGTTCACAACAAAGAGATTAATCCAAAACTTGCTAAGAAAATTATTGATATGTATGATTTAAAATAGGAGGTAAATATGATTTTTTATTATCCATTGCTTATATACGACGATGATGGCTACTGGGGAGAATTTCCAGACGTAGAGGGCTGTCACGCTCAAGGCGATACAATAAATGAAATTATTGAAGATGCAACTTTAGCCTTAGAACTTCATCTGTCTGAGATGCTCAAAGACGGTGAGAAGCTTAATCCGCCGAGCGATATCAAGTCTATAAAGACAGATAAAAATTCTTTTGTGAGTATAATTAGAGCAGATGTCAACCTAAACAAAGGCAATAAATCTGTTAGAAAAACGCTTACTATACCATCTTGGTTAAATGACAGAGCCGTAGAGATGAATATTAATTTTTCTAAGACTCTGCAGGAGGCATTAACTAGAAAAATAATTTAATTTTTCAAAGAGACCTAAGCGGGTCTCTTTTTTACGCTCTCTTCATTGACATAGTTTATACATAAGGTCAATACTATAGATATAATTTATAAATATTTTTCAAAAAACACAAATATTTTTTACAAAAGCTATTGACAAAGTGGAGTTAGCAGTGTATAATAGATTCGTTAGCGTGGGCTAATATACATATTGTCGAAAAGGGGTGAGGACGATGCCTTTAATCATGGCTAGTGAAAACAAAGACTACATCATTAACAAAATCAGAGGAAGTGAAGAGGTTTTGACGAGGCTAAAGAACTTAGGCTTTGTTCCTGACGCGCCTTTAACTGTCTTGCAAAAGACTGACAGTGGAATTATTGTAAAACTTTTTGAGTCAAGGCTTGCTATTGACATGAAGCTTGGCTCGAAGATTGATGTTAGAGAGGCGTAGTATGAAAACTATAGTTGACTTAAAAATTGGTGAGAAGGGCGTAGTCAAAAAGCTTCACGGCACATCGGCTGTTAAGAGACACATCATGGATATGGGCATAACTAAGGGTACTGAACTTACCCTTGTTAAAGTTGCGCCATTAGGTGATCCTATGGAGCTTGAAGTGCGTGGATACGAGCTATCTATTAGAGCTAGTGAAGCAAAAGACATAGAGATAGAGTAATTATTTTTCACATAGAAGCTTAGCCTAGATAAATTAACTTAGGCTAATTAATTTATTAACGGAGGTATTATTTTGAGAATTGCATTAGTTGGTAATCCTAACTGTGGCAAAACTACAATGTTTAACGACCTAACTGGCGCTTATCAATACGTTGGTAACTGGCCTGGGGTAACCGTAGAAAAGAAAACCGGTAAATTATTAAAACATAAAGACATAGAAGTAGTTGACCTTCCAGGTATTTATTCATTATCCCCATATACTTTGGAAGAGGTCATTACTAGAGATTATATCAAGGATGAGGCGCCAGACGTTATCATCAACATAGTTGACGCGACTAACCTTGAGAGAAATCTGTACTTAACAAGCCAAGTTCTAGAAATGAACGTTCCAATTGTCATCGCCCTTAATATGATGGATATGATTGACAAGGGCGGCACAAAAATCGATGTAAAAGCGCTTGAAGATAAGATTGGTGTTGATGTAGTGCCGACTGCTGCTGTTAGGGGCAAGGGTCTTAATGATCTTATCTCTAAGGCAATAGAGGTCGGCCACTTAAAGAAGCTTCCTAAGAAAGAACTTTTTGCAGATGATGTCGAAGAAGCTCTTAAGGGAATAGCTGAGGCTACAGGTCTTGACTATGATAGTGAGAGATACACTATAATTAAGATATTTGAACGTGATGAGAAGATACTTAATAAGATAAATCTTTCGAGCAAAGTACACATCAATGTCGAAGAGATAATCAAAGCTTGTGAAGAAAAAGAAGATGATGACAGCGAGTCCATCATCACAAGTGAAAGATATATAAATATTCAAAAGGATATGAAGGGCATTGTCAAAAAGCCGAGCGAAAAGAAACTTAGCTTGTCTGACAAGATTGACAAAGTCGTTACCAATAGATTTTTAGCGATCCCTATATTCTTAGCTATCATGTGGTTTATATACTATGTGTCAATATCAACGCTTGGCGACTATTGCATAGGCTTTATCGAAAGTGTTTTTGGTAAGATCGGTGATTTCCTAACTACAAAGCTTCCTGAAATAGGCGCATCTGAAGTAGTTACATCGCTCGTAAATGACGGTATCGTTCAACCTATAGGCTCGATATTTACATTTGTCCCACAGCTAATGCTACTTTTCTTCTTCCTTTCACTTTTAGAAGATTCGGGCTATATGGCGAGAGTTGCCTTCATCATGGACAAGCTATTTAGAAAGTTTGGCCTATCTGGTAAGAGCTTCATCCCTATGCTTATAGGTACGGGCTGCTCTATCCCAGGCGTTATGGCGACTAGAACTATCGAGTCAGACGCGGACAGACGTATGACAATACTTTTAACACCATTTATACCATGCGGAGCGAAACTACCTATATTTGCCATGTTTATCACTTTGATATTCAATGGTGCCCCTTGGATCGCTCCGATGATATACCTTATTTCTATAGTCGTTGTAATTATAGCGGGTATTATCTTAAAGCGTACGAATAGATTTAAAGGCGACCCTGCTCCTTTCGTTATGGAGCTGCCACCATATAGAATACCAACATTTAAGAACGTTGTTATACACATGTGGGAAAAGGGCAAGAGCTTTATCATCAAGGCGGGAACTGTTATCTTACTTGCTTGTCTAACACTTTGGTTCTTACAAAGCTTTAACTTTAGACTTGAGTTCTTGGGCGATGCGATTGAAGAGTCGATGCTTGCTAAGATCGGCGGCGCTTTAAGATACATCTTCGTTCCACTTGGTTTTGGCGACTCATGGGCGCCAGCTGTTGCGTCAATCACTGGACTTGTTGCGAAAGAAGTAGTTGTTGCTACATTTGCGACAGTTGGATCAAAGGTTCCTATATACTTCAGCTACGTTAGTGCTTTTGCATTCATTATATTTACAATGTTTGCAGCCCCTTGTTTTGCAGCTATCGGAGCTATGAAAAGAGAGCTTGGTAACGCTAAGGACACTTTATTCACTGTAGGCTTCCAAACTGGACTTGCCTATGTCTTAGCCCTAATCGTTAACCAAGTAGGAAATTTAATTTTCAAGGGCACAAAATTTACAGAAAAGATCTTACTTGATTACGCAAGTGCTGAAGAAGCCTCAGAAGCAGTTGACGTACAAGGCAATCTAATTCTGTATGTGCTAGCAGGCCTAGTCGTTGTAGCTATCGTAGGCGCTTTATACGCAAGAATTAAACAAAGACAAAAATACAAGAAGGTGGTTTAATGAGCCCAACAGATATAATTATAGTAGCCGCAGTTTTGATTATAGTTTTTTTCTGCATAAAGAAGGTCAGAAGCTCAGTCAAAGAAGGCGGCTGCGTAGGCTGCCCGCATTGCGGCGACTGCACAAAGAATAATGAAGAACTACAAAAAGGCTATGAAGAGTGGCTTAAGAAGAAAAACGAAAAAGCTTAATTAAATTTATATGAAGTGCCGGTTTGCGCCGGCTTTCTTCATAGCAATAACTTTGTTATTCGGCTGTATATTAAACTAAATAATTTGAAAGAGGGAAATACAATGAAACAAGAAGTATTAGACGCATTGAATGAACAAATTAACTATGAGTTATACTCTGGTTATATCTATCTAAACCTTTCCATCGCTATGGAGAGAGAAAACTACAAAGGCTACGCTAAGTGGCTTGCTAATCATTACAAAGAAGAATTAGCTCACGCCGATCAATTCATCGAATTTATCCAAAAGCGTGACGCTAAGCCTGAGCTTAAAACTATTGAAATGAAAGCTCTTGAAGTTAAGGAACCTCTAGAAGTAGCAAAGATCATCTTAGATCATGAAAAGAAAGTAACTGAAAGAATTTATAAGATTCATGACATAGCTAAGAAGAACGATGACTACGCAACTGAGATCTTTATGCATCAATTTATCAATGAACAAATCGAAGAAGAAGAGCTTGCTCTTGATATTGTTGATAACTTCACACTTGCTGATGGCAACATCGCAGCAAAGATTACTATAGACAGAGAATTAGGATCTAAATAGTTTTATTTATACGGCTGGATATAGAGGGAAAGATTCTGTCTTTCCCTTTTAATATACTTGCAAAAATATTTTTAAAGAGTTATAATTATTACGAGAGATGAAATAATTTATATATAAAGGAGGACAATATGCAAAAATCAATTACAAAAGATGTCCTTGCTAAGTTCAAAAAGTCATATGACGAGAACTTTAACAAGGCAGCACAAAATATGATTGCATCTGCTGGCATCATGGACGCTTCCATAAATTATGCAAAGCTTACAAAAAACCCAGATGTATTCAAGAAAACTATAAATATAGGCAAGATGACAAACCAAAGACAATCTGGTAGATGCTGGATGTTTGCGGGTCTTAACGTTATCAGAGTAAATATGATGAAGAAGTTTAAGTTAGGTGACATCGAATTTTCACACAAGTACCTATACTTCTTTGACAAGCTTGAAAGGGCTAATCAATACCTTGAAGATGTTATTGCGCTTAAGGATAAAGACCTTGATGATAGGCTAAACAGAGGCGTTATCTTCTACGCGGCTGATGACGGAGCTTGGTGGACAACATTCTCAAGACTAATCAGCAAATATGGTATAGTCCCTGAATACGTTTATCCAGACACAGCTGATGTGAAAAAGACTGATAACTTAATCTTCGTTCTTGACAAGAGACTAAAGATTGCTGCTAAAGACATTAGAAATGCAAAAACAGATGCAGAAATCGAAGAGATCAAGGACAAGGCACTTAAAGATGTTTACAAGATCACAGCCATTGCCCTAGGTGTGCCTCCAAAGAGATTCGATTTGATTATGAAAAACAAAGACGACGAACTTATTGAGAGAAGAAACATCACAGCCATTGACTTTTACAGAGAATTTATGGCGGACGACCTAAGTGAATACGTTGAACTAGGCAACTATCCAGGCAAGGGCAAGGAAGAAAATAAAGTTTATGAAAGAGACTTTATTCAACAAAGAATTGGCGGTTCACTAAAATATTTAAACGTTTCAATGCAAAGAATGAAGGACATAGTGGTAGCTATGCTTGATGACGACGAAGTTCTATGGTTTGGCTGCGACGTTGGTAAAGACTCCTTCGTATCGCGTGATGGAGATGGAACTGGCCACCTTGTATACAATTTACTTGATAGAGACAGTTTATTCGATATAGATACAAAGCAAACTAAGGTTGAACGCATGGAAACTTGCGAGTCAAACACTACTCACGCCATGGTCCTAGTTGGCTATGACAGGACTGATGAAGGACTTAAGTTCAAGGTCGAAAACTCTTGGGGCGAAAAGGCTGGCATCAGAGGCTACCTAGTTATGGACGAGGCTTGGTTTGATAACTACGCTTTCGAAATCATTCCGAAGAAGAAATACCTAAACCAAGAAGAGCTTGCAGCCCTTGATGAAGAGCCAATCAAGCTTATGCCATGGGAATCGTAGGAGGTAGAAGATGAGACAATTAAGCACAGATAAATTAAATGAATTAGAAAAAGAATTTTTCTCAGACAAGAAGAATATCGTTGCCATGAACGCTGCAGTTCAAAGCGGTATCAGAAAAGTTGCGACAGATGTAAACAAAATTAAGGCAAATCCATATAAGTTTAATATCGATATTGACAATGGTGATGTATGTAACCAAAAGGCATCAGGAAGATGCTGGATGTTTGCTTCACTAAACTTTATGAGAAATGTCATCATTAAAAAATATAACTTAGAAAATTTTGAACTATCACAAAGCTATCCATTCTTCTTTGATAAATTAGAAAGAAGTAATTACTATTTCGAAACAGTTATAGAAAAGGCAGATGAGCCGATAGAAGATAGAGTAATGCAATACCTTATGGGCGACCCACTATGTGATGGCGGCCAATGGGATATGTTTGTAAACATTGTTAATAAATATGGTCTTGTGCCAAAATATGTTTATCCAGAAACAGTCGCTTCATCAAACACAAGAGAGCTAAATAAGTACCTTTCAAAGATACTTAGAAAAAATACAGTTACTCTAAGAGAAGCAGTTAAGGAAGGAAAGAGCAAAGCAGAAGTAAATGCACTTAAAGAAGCGGCTCTACAAGATGTATTTAACGTCTTAACTGCAACACTTGGCGAGCTTCCAGAAAGCTTTGATTTCATTGCACACGACAAAGACCATAAACTTATCGAAGAAAAGAATTTAACTCCACAAAGCTTTTTCAAGAAGTACGTTGGACTTAATCTTGATGACTTCGTTTCAATCATCAACGCGCCAACAAAGGATAAGCCATTCAACAAGACATTCACAATCAAGTACCTAGGCAACATCGTTGAAGGCAGAGAAGTTAAGCACTTAAATCTAAAAATCGAAGACCTAAAGAGAGCCATCGTTAAGCAATTGCAAGACGGCATGCCAGTTTGGTTCGGCTGCGACGTAGGTAAAGACATGTTCAACGGCGGCAAAGATGACAAGAGAGCAACACTTGCTAAAGATGTTATCGATTACGAAACACTATTCGATATGGATTTAGAAATATCTAAGGAAGATGGCCTTGATTACGGCTACTCACTAATGACACACGCCATGACATTTACAGGCGTTGAAATGGACGGCACTAAGCCAGTCAGATTCAAAGTTGAAAACTCATGGGGCGACGAATTTGGATACAAAGGCCACTTCGTTATGAGTGATGAATGGTTCGATAGTTTCGTTTATCAAGCGGTAGTTGATAAGAAGTACTTGACTAAGAAGGAACAAGAAGATTATAAGAAGGCACCGGTTGTATTAAAGCCTTGGGATCCGATGGGTTCACTAGCATAAAAAGAAAGGAGTTTGAATTCAAGAAGAACCTCGTCTATATTGGACGAGGTTCTTCTTGAATGCAAACTCTGTTTGGTGACGGTTCATTGACATGATATAAAAATTGATTAAAATACCATTAGAGAGCGAATTGAGTTTTGCGCTCTTTTTGTGTACATAGTTTTACATACAAAATCCATTTGATATAGTAAATATTTTTCTTGCATATAAGCTTCAAGTAAATTTATTATTATATTTTAAAATAAATATATTTTGTAAATTATACTTGCCAAAACAGCAATTATAGTGTATAATTATATTAGTTAATAATAATGTATATTTGGGAGGTTTTTATGAATAAGGATATTGGTGCAAGGATATATAATGCACTAAATAAAAAAGGTATTTCACAAAAAGAATTAGCTGAAAGAATAAATGTATCTGAGGCCGTTGTTTCAAGGTATATTAATGGACAAAGAGAGCCAAAAGCTAATATTATTGCTAATATTGCTACAGCACTAAACACAACATCCGATTATTTACTTGGAATAGAATCTGATGAATTCAACCAAGCAAGAGTTAAAAGAATGATTGCAAGAAATGCAGATAATATGACGAAAGAAGAAAAAAAAGAATTAATTGACGCACTATTTGGGGAGGACTAATTTGGGATTTAGATTATCAAACGCTAGATATGAAGAAATAAAAAAAATTGTTGTTGAACTTTTCATAAAGTACAATATTGATAGCGTTCCAATAGATTGTTTTGAACTAGCATCAAGAATGAATATTAAGGTGATACCTTATTCTAAATTTTCATGTGAAATTCAAGAACTCATGTTGAAAAAAAGTAACGATGGATTTTTTATTGAAAAACAAGATAATGAATTCTATATTTATTATAACGATATCGGCATTATTAGCAAGGGACGAATAAATAATACTATTTTGCATGAAATAGGGCATATAGTTTTAGGACATACGGAAGAAAGTGAGTTGGCTGAAGCAGAAGTGAACTTTTTTGCCAAGTATGCACTTGTTCCTCCTCCATTAGTGCATCGACTGAAATCAGATAATATCTTTGATATTATGTCTAATTTTAATGTTTCCCTTACTGCGGCTTATAATGCATATAATTACTATCAAAAATGGCTTAATTATGGCTCTAAAGATTATACTGATTATGAAATGGATTTGCTAGAGCAATTTAGAAAGTTTATTGATCTAAAGGTGGTGGTATTATGAGTGTAAAAAAATAAAATCATCTAACTCTATTGCAGTAGATGTTAGATGATTTTGGCAGAATATATTATTATATTTCTTTACCAACTATATAATAACATATTTTTGCCTATATGTAAATAGAAGATGATTACTTTAATTTTAGATTTATTAGAAAAGAAATTTATGGCAAAAATAGAAAAAGATAGAAAATCGTGCAAAGATGTTTATAAGTCATATCTAGTAGAAGATGCTTATTTTGATGGATTATATGAAATTCCAACAATAAAAGGTATAAAAGATATTGAATTTAATAATTTAGTTTTATTTTCAGATAGAAATATTAATCCGCAAAAGGAAGATATAATTTGTTTTTATGAAGATGACTATAAGATAAATTCATTTTGGAATAGCCCCAAAAAGTATATAAGTATTCTTTCACAATATGGTGGAGTTATTACACCAGATTTTAGCTTATATCGTGACATGCCTTTAATAATGCAAATGTGGAATATTTATAGGAGTAGAGCACTGGGTTACTGGTTACAAAATAATGGTATAAGAGTTATACCAAACATTAGGTTTTCGGATGAGCGAACTTATGATATAGCTTGTGCTGGAATAGATAAAAGATCTATTATTGCGCTAAGCACTCATGGATTGATGAAGATAAAAAAAGAAAAAGAAATATTTAAAGCTGGACTTGAGTATATTATTGATAAGTTAACTCCTAAAACCATGATAGTTTATGGAACTACTCCAGAGGATGTATTTGGAAAATATAAAGAAAGAGGAATAAAAATCTTACCTTATGAAAGTAAAATTTCACAAGTTCATGGCAGAGGTGCTTGCTAATGGGTGGTGGATATTTTGGTGGATTTAAAAACACAAAAGGAGCTTTAAAGCCTAGGGAACTTATGGACGAGCTTAGAGAAAGTGGAGTTAAATTCAAGGAAGAAGATGTGGTTTTGATTACAAAAACTAAAATAAATGAACTTGTTTGGCTAGAAAAAGGAGATAACACAAAGGGACTCGAGCATATATTACGAAGGCATGAAAAAGATTTAGAAAGGAAATTCGGATTAAAAAAGGAAGACATTCCAAGTTTTGTTAAGGATGTTTTTACAAATGGGATTGAGATAAGTCGTAAATTCAAGAATGGTGGGTTTCAGAAAGAATATCTATATAAAGATAAGCATATTGTTATTTCAGGTGTAGGGACTAATGGATTTATTGTTTCAATATATCCAAAATAAAATGGAGGTAATGATGGATAAGAAAAATATTAGAATTATGTTTGATATATGGGCAGGTCCTATATGGGGTTGCTTCTATAATGAAGATAAAAATAAGTATGATTATTATATTGAATCAATTTCTAATGACGAGGAATTGATGGAGTTGCATCAGCAATTGCAAGATTTATATTCATCCTACTATCATTTTGATTATAAAGGGCAAGCATGTTATTTTGATAAGGATCAAGAAAAAAATGATAAATATAAAATGCTTGCTTTATTAAAAAAACTTAGAGAAAGACTTGATGAATTAAACGATGGTTCTTTTGTGATTGATGATAGAGAGACCGAAAGGATTAAGAATTTATAATGGATATACTAGATAAAGTAAAAACATTGGTTGAAAAAGAAGGGTATCCTCCATCTACAATTGGTATTATCGTGAGTTTTTATCCTGATTCAGACTATTGTGAAGTCGAGCTTTGGGACTGTGATGAGTATCCTGTAGATGTAGTAACTTATAGAACAAATGAGCTTGAAGTAGTTTAAGCAAATTTTTTTTAAAGCATTTCAAAAGGGCTATGAGCATTCAAACTCGTAGCCTTTATTATTGATATTTGTCTATTTTTTGCTTCGTTGGTCCACTTTGTCTAGGTCATATGTTTGCCCTACAAACTCTGTTGAGTGACGGCTCACTGACATGATATAAAATTTAAAAAAATATCTAGATAGCAAAGATTATTATTAAAAATCTGAAATATTTGTTAAAAACTATTGACAAGTTTACTTGGCATGTGCTATAATACAAATACCAAGTAAACTTGGCAAAAGAAAAAAGGAGGACATATATGAACAGAGATGAAATTTTAGCAAGAAGTCGTGAGGAGAATAAAAATCACGATGAGATGATGCTTGACGTTTTTAAAAAAGCAGGTGAAGTTTCTAGCCAAATCGGATTGGCTGTTGCTGCCATACTATTTGGAATTGAAGCTTTTTTCTACAATTCTTATAATTATGGAATACTATGTATTTATTTTAGTATTGAGGCATCGAAAAATCTTGTAATGTATGCAAAATTAAAAGAGAAAAAGCAATTGTTAATGGGATTGCTTATGTCAATTGTAGGAATTGCCTTATTTGTAGCTAACCTTATAACATTGAAGTAGTGATGCATTATGGATGATAAACTAGTTCTTAAAAACAACTTAAAAGAGGTTAGAAAAGAAAAAGGTTATTCGCAGCAGCAGTTAGCTGACGAAGTTGGTGTTTCAAGAAATACTATTAGCTCAATTGAAACTGGTCAATTTTGTCCAACTGCTAAGTTAGCTTTGATACTTTGCATTGCTTTAGAAAAGAAATTTGAAGATCTTTTCTATTTTTAAAAAATGTAGTAAAATTAAAAATCTCCCTATAGTAGACTTTATAGTTTATTGTAGGGAGATTTTGCACTAAGTGTTAGAGAGTATTTATGGGTATATAGTTAATATAATATTATGAATTATATTGACTACGAGGGAGGATATATGATAGATATTTTGAAAAAATCGCCTCTATTTAAAGGCATGAAGAGTGAAGAAATTGAAGATTACCTAAACTTCGCAAAGGCCAGCGTGAAAAAATATAAGCGTGGAGAGAGTGTGTTCATTGCTGGTGATTATGCCACGGAGCTTTATATCTTGCTATCTGGTGAGGTTGCTGTTGAGAACATCACTCAGAGCGGTAAAAAAACTATAGTCAATGTCTTTGATAAGCCTGGTACTGTATTTGCTGAGGTGTATCTTTTTATCGATGAACCTTTGCATCACTATGCTAGCGCTACTAAAGACACTTCGCTTCTTATTATAAAGAAAGATTTTATTGTAAATCAAGAAGATAATTATAAGATGATAATAAATAATATCATTAGCATACTTGCAAACAAAGCCTACTACCTAAACAAGAAGCTTATGATATGCACGGCTAAGTCTATTCGTAACAAGGTTATCAATTATCTTCTGATTAATGATGAGGGTGACTTTATTAAGATGCCATTTACAAAGACTGCTTTTGCAGAATTTTTAAGTGTACCCAGGCCGTCTCTATCAAGAGAGCTGTCGCAGATGAAGGATGAGGGGCTTATCGAAGAAAGGGATAATAAAATATATTTTTCTAGAACAAAGCTTGAAGATCTATTATAGAAAAAAATCATTGAACAGAGTTTATCTGAACAATGGTTTTCTTTTTGTTAAATATTTTTATGCGAAGAACTTTGCTAGATCTTCATCAACACTTGAGTTTGGAGCTATGCCAAACTTTTCTACTAATATATTAACTACATTGTCGCTTAAGAAAGCTGGTAGTGTTGGTCCAAGGTGTATGTTTTTTACGCCAAGTGAAAGCAGTGCAAGTAAGACTATGACAGCTTTTTGCTCGTACCATGCGATATTGTAGACTATAGGTAAGTCATTGATATCATCAAGGCCAAAGGCGTCCTTAAGTGCTAGTGCAATCATTGCTAAGCTGTAAGAGTCGTTACATTGACCTGCATCCAATACTCTTGGTATACCTGCTATGTCTCCGAGATTAAGCTTGTTGTAGCGATATTTTGCACAGCCAGCAGTTAGTATTACAGTATCCTTTGGAAGTTTTTCTGCAAATTCTGTGTAGTAGCTCCTTCCTTTTTGTCTTCCATCGCAGCCGCCCATGACAACAAATCTTTTGATTGCTCCTGATTTAACTGCATCTACAACTTTATCTTTAAGTGCAAGAACTTGATTGTGTGCAAAGCCACCTACTAGCTCGCCTTCTTCGATTTGAACAGGCGCCTTGCATTTTTTAGCGTGCTCAATGATTTCTGTAAAGTCTTTGTGACCGTTCTCGTCAGCTTCAATGTGTTTACATCCTGGGAAGCCAGCGGCTCCTGTTGTGTATATCCTATCTATATAATCAGTTTTTGGTGGCACTATGCAGTTAGTCGTAAATAATACTGGTCCATTAAACTTTTCAAACTCTTCTTTTTGCATCCACCAGCTATTGCCATAATTACCTATGAAGTGCTTGTACTTTTTAAACTTCGGATAGTAGTGTGCAGGTAGCATCTCGGAGTGAGTGTAAACATCAACACCACTGCCTTCAGTTTGTTCAAGCAGCATCTCAATATCCTTTAAGTCGTGGCCGGATATAAGTATACCAGGCTTATCACTAACGCCGATATTAACTTTTGTAATCTCTGGATTACCATAAGTTTCAGTGTTTGCCTTATCAAGCAGAGCCATGGCCTTAACGCCGTATTCACCAGTTTTTAATACTGTTTCATATAGCTCGTCAATTGGAATTTCTACATCTATGAATCTTGCAAGTGTTTCTTGAATAAAGATATCAATACTTTCATCGTCATAGTTAAGCGTGTTAGCGTGCTTCATATATGCACTCATACCCTTGATACCGTATGTTGCTAGCTCCTTAAGTGATCTTTGATCTTCATCTTTAGTTACTAAAACACCGACTATTTCAGCCAAAGCCATAAGCTTAGCTCTGTCCTTGTCAGAGTAAAGACTTAGCTTGCGTAGCTTAGATTTATCATTTAATTTAGCTAGTAGCTCATCCTTAGCTTCAATAGTTTTTACGACTTGATCAAGTATCATGTCTAAGTCAAAATTTGCATTGGTAATGGTGATGAACATGTTATAAGTAACCATGTGATTGTACTTTTTATCTATAGTGTAGTTTTCACCTCTAAGATTATTTAAAACATCACACAGTAATTTAGTAGTATAAACAAGTAGGTCTTGTGCGCTGGCAACATCCGCCTTTTTACCGCAGACACCAGCCTTAGTGCAGCCTTTGTTGTTTAAAGTTTCTTGACATTGATAACAAAACATAATTTTCCTCCTTTAATTTTTCATTTTCTATCTTCTATCTTGTCTATATTGTATACTTAAGGAAGTCTTCTTTCTGTAACATATCTTACACTATAAAAAACTTTTATAATAATTCTTATAAAATATTAATATCTTTTTGTGCTTGAATTTTTTCTTCTAATTATTTATTAAAACTAAAAATTGATTTCGAGAAAACTATATATTTGGTTTGGATCGGATTAAAACTAACTTTTGTACATCGAAAAGTGTTTTCCTTCGCTTGCTGGTCTACAAAAACTGATAATTTCTAAGCTCGTTCACCTGTGAGCCCATATCCGTTCGCTTCGCTCAGCTAGATGGATTCAACGGCCGTCACTGCGCCAAATTTGCATTAAATCAAGCCCTTTTGCTAGTTTCGCATTATTTTGTCGCTGCGGAGTGCGATTGCACACCTCACTCCAAAAAATTCTGTACAACGCAAAATCATCTTGGTTTTTTTGCAAATTACGAAATTAAAACAGTTTTTTCCGAATGCTACGCTCGTGAAAATCACTTTTCTCACTATTGATTTGCACGAACGCGAAAGTTCTAATTATTGACAATCAACACATCTTGTGATAATATTATTATGAGGTGTAATATGCTATTCATCGATCAACTAGACCGTATAACAAGTGAATATCCAAACAAAGTAGCCATCGTTGACAAGGAGAAGTCCATCACTTTTAGTGAGCTTCGCGCGAGGGCTATGAGTCTTGCAAGTGAGATACATAAAATTCATCCACAAACAAAGCGTCCCATTATGGTTGAGACTGACAGGCTACTTGAGACTATAATCTCTTTCTTTGCTGTTCTTTACAGCGGCAACTTTTACGTGCCCATCGATGCGGCCATGCCTCGTGAGAGGATAGAGACTATCAAAAAGCGTCTTGAGAGCACTTTAGGCATTTATCATACGAAGAACATTTTCGAAGATTATGCTCTTCACTATGACTATGACCATGATTATGGCTGTGACGAGGCGGCTCTTGAAGCGATTAGAGCAAAAATGATAGACGCTGACCCTGTTTATGTTTTATTCACATCTGGCACAACTGGTGAGCCAAAGGGCGTTGTTATCAGCAATTTCATGCTCGTGGACTTACAAGATTGGCTTTACAAAACGCTTAAGATAAACGAAAACGATAGGCTTGCAAATCAAACGCCTCTCTTCTTTGATGCGTCGCTTAAGGAGCTTTGCCTATTTACCAAGACTGGAGCAACTTTATACCTAATGGATCCAAAGGACTTTTTATTTCCAGTTAAGGTGGTCGAATACTTAAACGAAAATAAAATTACGGCTATACTATGGTCGGTGTCGGCGCTTAATATACTTGCAAATTCAAATGTTTTTGACATAGATAAACCAAAGTATATAAGGCTAGTTACTTTTGCTGGCGAGCAAATGAGCGCGCAAAAGCTTAACATCTGGCGCAAAACTGTAGAGGCTGAGTACTTTAACTTATATGGACCGACTGAGGCGACTTGCGATTGCTGCTACTACAAAGTTGACAGGGACTTTCAAGATGACGAGATCATCCCCATAGGCAAGGCTTGTGAGAATATGGAGGTCATGATACTTGATGGTGACAAAGAAGCTGACGAGGGCGAGCTTGTTATCAGGGGTAGAGGCGTTTCATATGGCTACTACAACAAACTTGATCAAACTGAGAAGGCTTTCGTGCAGAACCCGCTAAACAAGGCATATAGAGAGATTGTCTACAGGAGCGGCGACTTTGTTAGAAGAAATAAGTTTGGTGAGATAGAATTTTTGGCGAGGAAGGACAATCAGGTCAAGGTCTTTGGTCACAGAATCGAGCTAGACGAGATAGAAAGACAGGTCTACGCCATGGGCATACACGAGGCGAGCGCTGTTTTTGATAAAGAAAATGAAATTATAATTTTGTTTTACTCCGGAAAGGAATTTTCGAGGAAGGAGTTTAAGGACTTTATCCTTCAAAGGCTGCCAAAGTACATGCTTCCATCGAAGTTTGTGCACATGGACGCTCTTCCTAAGACGCAAAACACAAAGATAGACAAGAAGAGGCTTTTAGAAATTTATGAACGTGGAGAAGTTTAAATCACTAGAGGAGCTTGAGATTTTAAATTCTTATGAAGGCTCCATCACAAACGATTACATGAATACTTCGCTATATGAAGCCAATATAGCTAGGCTCTACTACATAAAAGGTAAAGCGAATTTTTATGTCCTAATCAAAAGAGAAGGCTATTACAAACTTTATTATTATATAAATGATATCAATGAAAAATTTGATGCGAAAGGCACTTTTGTAAGCGAAATCGTTTCTAAGGAAATGGATGAGACGCTTGAAAATATGGGCTTTGAGCTATACAAGACAAGAGTGAGATTGCGCTTAAATCATAAAGAGCCTTATGAATCAAAGCGAGTTAAGTATATTGACGACGCAGAATTTATTTACGAAGCGCTTCAAAGTTTTGATGAGTACTCAGGCGAGAGACTAACGATGGATGAGGTCAAGGAGCGCATAGCGAAAAAACTTTTCATAGGCATTGATGGCGCTGGCTTTATCGAGTTTAGCACGGATGCCTTTAAAGATGCCATCGAGCACTTCTACATTGACCCAGCTAAGAGGGGCGAGGGACTCGGCAGCGAGATCTTACGCCATTATCTTGGATGCGTTTCTAAGAAAAAACGTGTCAATGTGTGGACAGATGAAGGCTCGAGAGCGATAAAACTATACCATAAACATGGATTTAAAGAGGACGGACTTAAGTCCTACGTATATATTTGGAGGGAAAACCAATGAAAGAAAAAATTAAAGAAATTATCGAAGACGTCACTGGAGAAGCGGTTGAGGACACAACTGAGATCATCGAAGAAGGCATACTTGACTCCTTCGACATAGTGACTTTAGTCATAGAATTAAACGACGCTTTTGGCGTTAAAATACAAGTTTCCGAGCTATTGCCAGAAAATTTCGCAAACGTTTTAGCGATAGAGAAACTAATTAAATCATTGCAATGAGTTTTACAAGCTTCACGTTCATAGTATTTTTACTATGTTCCTTTATTGTGTTTAAGATTGCTAAGTACAAGTGGCAGGCGCTTTTACTCATCTCTTTAGCTTATTATGCAAGCTTCAGTGTAAAGGCCTTTGTCTACTTAATCTTTGTAATTTTAAGCACTTATTTTTCTGCCATTTATTTAGAAAAGCATAAGAATAAGCTCGTCTTGGCTATCACACTCATTTTAAACTTCGGCATGCTAAGCCTAGTTAAGTTCACAAAAGTCAATATCTTCGAAAACTTCATTCCGCTTGGCATTTCATTCTACACATTCATGGCGACTGGCTACGTGATCGACGTTTACAGAGGCAAGTACGAAGCGCAAAAAAACATTTTCAAGTACTCGCTTTTCGTTTCATTCTTCCCGCAAATGATGCAAGGACCTATTTTGCGCTACGATGATATTTCTCATGGCCTTTACTATGATAATAGCAGTGCCACAGACATTTCTTATGGTCTTATGCTAATACTTTACGGCTTCTTTAAAAAGCTTGTCATTGCCGATAGGGCAGCGGTTTTTGTGAACAAAGTTTTTACTGAGCCAGATTTATATTCGGGCATCTTCGTTTTTATAGCAATTATATTTTATTCAATTCAAATTTACTGTGACTTCTCAGGCGGCATCGACGTCGCAAGAGGCGCGGCCTATTTATTTGGCGTGAGACTTGACCGAAACTTCAAAAGACCATTCTTCGCGACAAGCCTTGCAGACTTTTGGAGACGCTGGCACACAAGCCTTGGCTCGTGGATGAAGGACTACGTTTTTTACAGTCTATCGCTGTCAAAGGCCTTCGTCTTTATTAATAAATGGTCGAGAAAGCATTTCGGCCGCAAGTTTGGTAAGTACCTAACACTAAGTATAGCAAGCTTTGTTGTTTACTTCATCATAGGTATATGGCATGGCGCTGGTCTAAACTTTTTGGCCTTCGGTCTATATAACGGTACGATAATCAGTTTGGGACTTATCTTTGAAGATAGAAATAAAGCCTTCAGAGAAAAAATCGGCTTAAAAGATACTTCGCTTACTTATAGAGTCTTAAAAATATTTTCAACGCTACTTATAGTCTTTATAGGCAGGTACTTTACAAGATCAGCTGGCCTAAGAACTGCACTTCACATGATGAAGAAGACCCTTGTCGACAGGAGCTTCAGATACGCAGCGACTGGCCTAAGTAAGCTTGACTACGCCGTTATACTTATCTCGCTTATCCTTGTCTTCATCGTTTCACTCGCTGAAGAAAAGGAAATCGACGTTAAAGAAAAAGTTCTTAAGCTTAAGCCAATATATTTATTCACAGGCCTACTTATATTTATGGCCTTCGTCGCATACTTCGGCGTATTTGCGAGCGGCTTTACAAAAGTAGACTTTATCTATAGAAATTATTAGGTGATTATATGAAAGAGAAAAAATTCATCACAATATTTTTTGCATGCATCTTGATCCTTGCCTTTATCGTAGCCATCTTAAATGTGGTGGCTGATCCATTTAACGTCTTTGGCGATAGATTTACTAAGTGGTATACTTATGATTTTACACAAAACCCAAGGACAGCTAAGATCGAGTACATCAAGGGAAAAGATTACAAGAACTTCATCTTGGGCGCAAGTGGCGCCTCATCCATTCCAACAGAGGAGCTTGAGAAATACACTGGCAAAAAGTATTTTAATCTATTTTCTTATGGCGCGGACCTTTATGTTGTTGAGAAGAATTTAGATTATATTTTGAAAAATTATGAGGTGGAGTCAGTTATACTGCCGCTTTCAATACCATCGGCGCTTAGGTACAACGGTGAGAGGACTTCACTAAACTACTACATGAATCCGGATGTTTCTGGCGAGAGCAAAATTTTGTTTTATGCGAGATATCTTTTTGCCAATCCGAGAAATGCGATTGAAAAATTTAGGGCCATGGGAAAGAGGTCGCTCGTTCAAGAGAGCTTCGACGTCTTCAGCCTTGACGGTTCTTATGACAAGAGCCAAAGGGACATCGAGTACATCGGCAGCGAGGATGATTACAAGGACGAAAAGGGTTTTAATAAGGACTACACTAAGCTTGAGATGGCTCACGCAAATGACGCGCTTGAAGCAATTCGCCGCATGAAAAAGGCCTGCGACGATGCTGGAGTCGAGCTTACCATGCTTTTATGCCCTATGTATAAGGACGAGACTGCTCGCTATGACAAGGCAGAGGTCGAGAGCTACTACAAGGGACTTGCAGAGATCAGCCCTTTCTGGGACTTCACAGGAACTGAGTATGAGAACGATCCGAGATTCTTCTACGATCCGGCTCATTTCAGAAACGCCCTTGGCAAGATGATGCTCGAGACCATCTACGCAGGCCGCAAAGACTTTGGCCGCTACGTCGACAAGGCCGAGGCGCCTCTATATACAGAGGCAAAGCCCGATGCGAGAGAGTTTTACATCTTCGAGCTGCATCACATAGACAAGGACCCGAAAAATCCTTACATCATCACGAAAGAAAAGTTTGAGAGCGTTTTAAAATATTTAAAAGATAATAATATCGAAACAGTTTCATTTAAGGATATATACGACTATGTTAATGGCGATGCGGATCTCCCAGAAAAGTTCTGCGTATTAACTTTTGACGATGGCTATAGATCAAACTATACAGATGCCTATCCACTATTAAAGAAATATGGCGCAAAGGCGACAATATTCCCAGTTGGCAAGACCATGGGATTAAAAAAATATCCAGATACAGATAAAGATATTTACGAGCACTTTAGCGCGGCCGAGGCAAAAGAGATGGCTGGAGTGATTGAGTTTGGCTCACACACATACTGGATGCACCAAGCTTATCCGAGCGATAAATACACATTCAGAAGGACTGCGAAGAGACTTCCGGGCGAGAGCGAAGAGACTTACGTCAAAGCCTTTAAAGAAGACTCAGCCAAGTTCAAGGCGCTTTACAAAGAGTTTGCAGACGGCGAACCACTTGTATTTGCTTATCCAGAGGGCGACTTCGACGGCTTAAGCGAGCTGATCGCTGAAGAAGAAGGATACAAAGTGACTTTAGGCGTTAAGCCGGGCAAAAATTACATCGTAAAGGGACTTCCTGAAACGCTTAAAAAGCTGAAGAGAATCAATATAGATGAAAAAACCGATATCAGTGAATATGAGTAAAATACCCATGATAATGGAAGTCACTTCGCCAAAAGATTTAAGCAAAGTAAATTTAGCTGAGAGAGTAATTTTCAAATTGCCAATGGCCTTGCGAAAGGAAAGTGATTTTCTAAAGCATCTAGATTTATTAAACAAGGCAAGGCTAGATGAGATCAGCAGCGCAGAAGATAAACTTCGCTTCATAAAGACGAGAGGCCTAGTAAATATGCTTTTTTTGCATGATAATGGCGGCGCAGATCCTATATGGAAGCTAAATGACTATGGCAAGCCATATATAGAAGGCTGGGACAAAGACTTTAGCATCTCACATACTAGAGACATTTCACTCGTGGCAGTCGCAAGTGAAGCAATTGGCGTAGATATAGAAGACAATGGCCGCGACATTGACTTAGAAAAGTTTAAAAGAACAAAATTTTTGAACTTCGATGAGGGCGCTTATGATAATAAGGAAGAATTTCTTATGCGCTTCACAGCCCTTGAAGCCTATCTAAAATACATCGGCAAAGGCTTTTATAAAGATGCGAGGACCATTAGCGTAAGGAAAGTTAATGACGGCATAGTGATTGACGACGGCGGATTAATTAAAGCAGAAGTGATTAGAGATGGCGGCGATACCATTGCCATAGTTATGGGAAAACCCCTCGAAATCGATGGGATTAAATAAAAAAGAAGGTAAAATTATGGACAGAGAAAAAGTAAAAGCATTATTTGATAAATACACAAAAAAATTACGCATAGTGCCTGAGTGGGACATAAGGCTTGAGTTTGTCGAAGATCCCGACTGGAAGAAGACGGGCGATTTCAAGATAGACCCAACGGACAAAAAGGCGGTGCTTATGCTAAACGCAGTAAATCCAAAAGACGAGAACATCGAAGAGACCATAGTTCATGAGCTAATGCACATCAAAATGTATCCCTTGGATCAAGTTTGTGAATCGATGATTATAAATATGTTCGACGATGGGAGCAAGGCGCAAAACTTTGCTTATCAAGAGTTTTTCACGACACTTGAGGTGACTGTGGAGGAGCTCGCAAAGTGCTTTTTGTACGAGTTTGGCGAGAACAAAGAGCTCTCATACGGAAGGATGAGCAAGATTAAGTCATTTAACGAGCTTTATGATGGACTAAATAGTATTGAATAAAAAAATTTGCTCTTTACTTATTAAGTAGAGAGCTTTTTCTTTGCCTTGAAAATTGTAGTTTATAGTGATATAATTAGTTAAAGAGGTGGACTATGGCGGATATATTTGAATTCAAAGACAGCGGCAGCATGCGTGAAGATATAAAGGAGCTACGCAAAAAGCTTGCGCACAGGCTAAGTGAGCGTGACGAGCTTGTTTATACGACATGTGAAAATATCAAGATGAAGTACATGGTAGAGATTGGCTACCTTGAATACAAGCTATACAATTTAAGTATTACATATCAAAGGCTTAAGAGGAAGAAAGAGCTTATACAGGCAAGGCTTTATAAAAAAGAAAGAATATCTTTGATAGACATCGAGGAGCTGCTTGAAAAAGAGTTTCAGGAGTACAAACGCAAGCTAAGAGAAAGGCTCAAGGAAGTCGACGATGCTTTAGCAAGAAGCGAGGGTAAATTCCTTTCAGATGATGATAGCAAGGCCCTTAAGGACATGTATAGGACTATTGTCAAAAAGCTGCATCCCGATCTTAACTCGCATGCTTCTAAAGAAGAGATGGATCTCTTCATGAAGGCTGTTAATGCGTACAAACTTGGTGATATCGAGACAATGAAACTTATCTTCGAAGTGACTGGTGAAGCAGGAGAAGGAGATATGCCAAAGACAGTTCTTGAGCTTGCAGAAGAAAAATCACGTCTTGAAGCTTTGATAATGAAGGTCGAGCTTGACATGGAAGGTATAAAACACAGCTTCCCATACAATTTGAAAGCCTACCTAGATGACGAGAAGCTCAAAAGAGAGAGACAGGCGCAGCTACGTAAAGACATAAAGCTTTTTCAAGAAGCCATAGATAATATTATTGATGAAATACAAAAACTAATGGGTAAAAGTGATGAGCCAGAAATAGAATAAGATAAAAAATATAATATAAGGTGATAATATGAGTGATATAGTTAAAAAAGATGATGGTGGCCTTTTAGGTGTCTTGCATGGTACTGGTGGTCTTGTCGTTCCAAAGCCATTCGAGCGCGAGATATATCTATTTACAACGCATATCGCAGGCACAACGCATGTTGACAATATCTTTGAGATTGAAAAGAATGTTAATATAGGTGACAGGCTATCTTTCTTTAGAGAAGACAATAAGCACGACGACTTAGCCATACGCGTGGAAACGGAGAAAGAAGAGAAGCTTGGCTACGTGCCAAGAGAAGACAACATCGTCTTCGCAAGGCTTATGGATGCTGGCAAGGAGCTCTACGCCAAGGTCAAAACCAAGGAGATAGTCGAAGCTTGGGTTAGGATAGAGATAGATATATATTTAAAAGATTAGCTAGGCAAAAGGATAGTTTTAAATGGATAATAATTTTGGTAATTATGAATGGGTATACGACAATATTTGTCTTTGCTTTACATTAGATTTGATTTTTGAGCCTATAGAGTCAAAAAGATGCTTCATTGTTGCTGGACTCAACAGAAGTATGCAGTGGATTTATACAGCCGCACAGAAATTATATATTGCTGGCTATAAACATTATTTTATATATGGCGAATATTGTAATATATGGAAAGATGCTCTTGAATTGCTTTATGAGGGTGAGAAAGATTTAGATATATATGCTAACAAGCACAGCTACTTTACTTTTGAACATGAAATTGCAATGCAAGCCAAAGTAAATAAAGATGAAGATATATTTTTGCTATGTGACGACAGATTTTATGCCTCATTTTTAAGGCATATATCTGATGTGGTCGAAGATAAAGTGATTACTGTTGAAGATTGGATACAATTTAAAAAAGGTTGTGAATTTACTTATAAGGGTAAGGATGCGATAGTTGTTTTAGGAAAGGAAAAGACATATGCAGGCTTCCTAAATAATATAAAAGAATATGATTCATTTGATGATATGAGTAAAAATGCGAAATTTGATGGAAATAGATTTAGAGAGGTTTGGAAAGAAGTAAAAAAACAAAATAATATTAACAAATAAAAACAATCCCCGATACAAATTTGTACCGGGGATTTTCGCGTATAAACTATTTATCCTTTTTAATCAATTCTTTTGTTTCTAAATTGTATTCGTACTCAATGTCTTTGCCACTTGCATTTTCAACTTTAACGTCAAGTTTAGTGATGCCAGCTTCATGCTCAAGACTAAATGAGTTTAGGTGATAGCCATCGCCAGCGTCTTTTATAGAAGTAGCCACAAGTTCGTCAATGTTCTTGATTATTCCAAGGTCTATTGCTTTTTTGTCAGCTGTATTATCTTTTTCTACCTTATCTTTAATGATGCTTCCATCAACTGCATTTATTTCAAGCTCATATTCACTCGCATCGTCAAAGCCGTTGATCTCGTAAACATAGCTTCCTTTTTCCATTTCAAAGCTAATGTCATCAATCTTTGCGCCAGCATATTTATCAGTGAAGATCTTTACTGCGTCCTCTGCGGATAATGTTACTGCATTTAAAGCCTCAGCTGCGTCCTTTGCTTTGTCAGCACCGCTTTGGCAGCCCACAAGTGCAAGTGAAAGCACTAAGGAAAGTATTAAAATTGTTTTCTTCATTTAATCATCCTTTCTCTTGATAACACTTATACCCAAAGTGGATGAGATACAAACAAGCCCCAATGCTAAGTGCATCGGGGCTTTGTAATTATTTTGTTCTTATCTAAAAATTGTCATAGTAAATTTTCTCTTCAGGCACGCCCACTGCCTTAAGCGCTGCTGTTAATGACTCTATCATCCTAGGCGAGCCGCATAGGTAGGCGGAGCTGTTCTTGCCAGTCTCCCCACAATACTTTCTTATTGCGTCGTCCGCGTGTCCTGTGTCACCCTCCCAATTCATTTCAGGCGTTGTCCTTGATAGTACTGGTATAAATTTGAAGTCATATAAAGTCTTTTCGAAGTCCTTTAGCTCATCAAGTAAGAATAAGTCATCAGGCGTTCTCGCGCCGAAGTAAAATCTCGCCTTTCTCTTGATGTCGTGGTCCTTCATGTGATTTAGTATCGAGCGTATCGGAGCAAAACCAGTTCCTGCCGCTCCTAGAATTATTTCGCTATCATCATCATGATAATAGAAGTCGCCGTATGGTCCATTGATAGTGACCTTGTCGCCTTCCTTCAAAATCTTGTGGCAGTAGGTAGTGCATATACCCTTAGTAAAGCCGATAAGAAGCTCGATGTGCTTTGTATCGTTGATACTCGAGGCGATGGAGTAAGCTCTGAACACTTCTTCATCAGATCCTTCGTAGTCATCACCCTTTGGATACGCCTCAGCCTTTAGCTGAACGTATTGACCTGGCTTGAAGCTGATAGTTTCGCCATCAGGTAGCTCAAATCTAAATTTCGTGATTCTATCAGTAAGTGGAAGCTTCTCAACTAAAGTAGTTTCATACTCTTTAACGTTGAATAACTCTTCAGGTATCTCTATAGAAATATCATTCTTGACCTTGATTTGACAAGATAGTCTCACATTAGTCTTAAGCTCTTCTTCACTTAGTTGCGGTTTTTCAGTCGCAAGCACAGGTCCCGCGCCGCTTAAAACCTTGACCTTGCAGTAGCCGCATGAGCCCTTGCCACCGCAAGCCGATGGTATGAAGACCTTTTGATTTCTAAGTGTTGACAGTAAACTCTCGCCCCCATCAACAATATATTCTTTTTCATTGTTAATAGTTAGTTTCACTTGGCCATAGTCCGCGATGTATTTGTCCGCTATTGATAATAGCAAGGCAAATATTCCGCATAGACCAGCTACGACTAAAGTAGTAATAATTATTTGTCCCATAGCCGTCACCTACGATATTTGCACTATGCCTGAGAATCCGATGAAGGCCATCGCCATAATCCCAGTGATAATCAGTGTGATAGGGAAGCCTCTAAGACCTCCAGGTATAGAATTTTCCTTGATCTTCGATCTAATTCCAGCCATTGACACGATGGCAAGCATCCAGCCAAGACCACTGCCTATAGCAAAGCCCACAGTTTGTAGGAAATTGTATTCTCTGATAACCATGAATAAACTTACGCCTAGTATCGCGCAGTTAACAGTGATTAGCGGAAGGAATATGCCAAGAGCGTAATAAAGGTTTGGCACGTACTTTTCCAAAATCATTTCCAAAACTTGAACGAAGGCCGCTATGGATATGATAAATATTATATATCTTAGATATTCTATGTTAAACATCACCACGAGCTTGTATAAAAAGTAGTTGATAACCGTTGTTATCGTTAGCACGAATGTTACCGCGATGCCTAGACCCGTTGCAGTCTCTATCTTCTTGCTGACAGCAATGAAAGAGCACATGCCTAGGAAGTTCGAGAATATCATGTTCGATGTAAAAATCGATGCGAAAAATATTACTAAAGGATGTATACTCATTACTTAGCATCTCCTTTCTTTTTTAAACGATTGTTGGCGATCCACATAAGTATTGGCAGTATGAAGAATGCCGCAGGTGGCATAACCATCATAGTCCAAGGCACGAAGCCCTCTGGCATCACTCTAAAGCCAAAGATGCTTCCAAAGCCCAGCAGCTCTCTGATTATGGCGATGGCGACAAGTACACAAGTGTATCCAAGTCCAGATGCCACGCCATCTACAAAGCTTGAGATAGGATCGTTACTGATGGCAAAAGCTTCAGCGCGTCCCATAATTATACAGTTAGTTATGATTAAGCCGACATAAGGTCCTAAAGTTTTGCTCATCTCAGGCATATAGGCCTTTAAGAATATATCAACGATGATAACGAAGAACGAGATGATAAAGACTTGAACCATCATACGTATGTGCTTAGGCGTTACCTTTCTTAAGAGACTTATCAAAAACGATGAACAGCCAGTAACAAAAGCAAGCGCAAGACCCATAACGAGCGAGTTCATACATAGGTTAGTAACAGCTAGAGTCGAGCAGATACCGATGACTTGAACCAAAACCGGATTGTCATCAAGCACGCCGTTCTTAAGTAGTTTAGTGTATTTATTAGACATAGTTACTTAACCCCCTTCTTAATAAATTCGTCAAGGTCCTCGTTGATCATGTTCACAACGAAAGTCGATGTTTGAGTCGCACCGCTTATCGCGTCAATGTTGCCGCCACTTGCGGGTCTGTTGATAACGATGTTTTTATCAGTGTAATTACTTATGTCAAGGCCGCGGAACTGATTCTTGTAAGCGTCCTCAGTGATACGTCCGCCAAGACCAGGCGTTTCATCTTGCTTGATAAATTCAAGACCAGTCGTCTTAGTCAAATCATTTGTAACACCGATGTAGCCACTAATCGAGCCCCATAGACCCGGTCCGTTTATAGGAACCGCATAAGCAAGAGTCTCCTCACCATTCTTATGAATATATAAATTTTTACCATTATAGTCTTCACTCACTACATTGTCCTTGAAAACCTTGTCAATAGTAGCCGCATCAGCGTCCGAAGGCAAGATGTCAAATACATTTAAGATCTTCTTCTTAAGCTCAATGTCTTGATTAAACTCAACTACAGGAGCAGTTACCTCATTTAGAAAAGCTAGAGCAAGGGTCAATAGCAGTGCTAGAGCGAACATAAAAACTACAGGATAAACAATAGATTTCTTTTTCTTAGCCATTCGCACGCGCCTCCTTCTTCCTAGCCTTCGCCGCATTGATGGCGTAGTCGATGATAGGAGCAAAAGTGTTGCCAATCAAAATCGCAAACATAACCCCGCCAGCGAATAACGCAAAGCCCCTGATGATAACAGTCACAACGCCGATGATGACGCCATAAATCCATTTGCCAAGAGTAGTCTTAGCAGCAGATATCGGGTCAGTTGCCATAAAGACAGTACCAAATAAGAAACCGCCCATCAAGATGCCGCTGATTGGGTCAGGCACAGTAGTCACGCCCATAGCACGAAGAATCAAACTTAGAGCGACAAAGCCCAAAGTGCTTCCAGCCATGATCTCCCAGCTAGCAACCTTCTTTACAATTAGGTATATAGCCGCGATGATGATTAAGACCTTAGAAGTCTCTCCGATAACACCAGGTATATTACCTAAAAGCATCGAATTTACTGATTCAAGAGAGCCGTCAAGCTTAAACATCGTCATAGGTGTCGCCTCAGATAGAGAGTCAAGACCCCTAGTTAAGAAAGTTCCAAAGCCACCAGGTAAGCCATTTGCAGCCTCATTCCAGTAAATAGTCATAAACTTAGGGAAATTAACATAGATAAATACACGGCCAACCAAAGCAGGATTGAAAATATTCTTGCCGAAGCCGCCAAAAACCATTTTCCCAAAGAAAATTCCAAAAGCCATACCCACAGCCGAGATCCAAAACGGAATCGATGCAGGCAGCGTCATAGTGTAGAGACAGGCAGTAACAAACGCCGCCTCAGAAACCTTTTCGAGCTTAAAAATCTTCTTGTTCGATAAGTACTCAACAAAGAGAGCGACGAGCACGTTTGTGATTAAGAGAGCCAAAACCCTTAGACCGTAGAAATACGTTGCCACTAAGGCGATAGGGATCATGGAGTAAATCACAGGATGCATCATCTTTTGCTTCATAAAGTACTTCTTGTAAAACTCTTTCAATGCGCTCACTCCTTTATAGATAAATTTGTTATATATAAATTATATACTATAATAGAAAAATAAACAAGGGAGGGGGGGATATGTGATATAATATAAATAATAAAAGGAGGCTTATATAAATTATGAACGCATTAATTGTATTAGATGTACAAAAAGGGATTTTAAAGAAAAAAGATTTCTCAAACACTTTAAAAAACATTAAACTCTTAATAAATGATTTTAAGTGCAAAGACGATATCGTGATGTTAACTCAACACATTTCAGACGATAGTGATAGTCCGTTTTATAAAGACTCAAGCGATGTAGAATTGTTAGATGAATTTAGAGAATCTGCTGATTATGTTATACCAAAATCATCATGTAATCCATTTCATAATACAAATCTTCAAGAAATATTAAGCGAAAACAAAGTATCAAAGGTATATATCTGTGGTTTTAACACAGAATATTGCTGCTTGTTTAGCAGTATCCTATCTTCTGATAGAGGTTACGACACTGTATTTTTAGAGGATGCCTGTGGAACTTTTGGAGATGAGGAAATATATGAAATGCCAGGACTAGATGTAAATGATTTTATTGGCTCTATTCTTAATTGGTCAGGTGAAGTAGAAGTATTATATACAGATGAATATTTTAATGGCGTAAGCAATGAATAAATTTACACTAAATAATGATCTTCAAAGAATTAAGAATAGTTGGTATTAGGGGTAAATGACAATGAAAATTAAAAATTTTTTATTTAAAATAGTCTTATTAATATTTTTGACAGTGGCTTTTAGCAAAGGCACATACGCATCTAGCGATATAAGCCTAAATCAAAAGGAAATAGATGCGATTGTATCAGAGCTTGAAAAAGCGCCTAAACCAGTTCTTGGCTACCACTTTGAATACGCTTCGCACAATATATCTTTTGACAAAACCAAAGATCACTACGCCATCGTTTACATTTCAAATGACAATGCAAGTGGCTTTGTCGGCGTGATAGATACTGAGGAAAAAAGCGTCACAATACCATTTAAGTATAAAGACATATACTTTTTACCAGAGAATAAATTATTATTGGCAGAAAAAGATAAGTCCGATACAGATCAAAAGTATTATATTTCCGATATGAGTGTAAATTTAACGCCTACACATTTCGATGGTATGGTAAGCGCAGTAGATGAGGCTGGATACATTACCCTTTCTAGATATTTAAAAGTAAATGCAAAAAACGAGCAAAACGTACTAAACGAAAAAAGCGAGGCGCTTAGAGAAAGCCTGGTTCCTAAACTAGCCTTACTTGATGATAAGCAAAATATGGTCCTAGACTTTATTATAGATGAAGTTTGGCCATCAGGCATAGTTTTTGAAGACGACTACGCCATCGTTAAAAGCAACGCAAATGAATGGTACGCTGGCTCTCAGTCAACTACAAACAATGCAAAAAGCAGCGTAATCGATAGAAGCGGAAAAGTGCTTGTAGCATTTGAATATGATAGGATAGAGTATCTTGGAAAAGGTAAATTCGAAGCGTACAAAAATAATAAAAAATATAGCATCGATTTGAACAATAGCAAAGAGCAAAAAGCTTGGCAAAAGCCATCAGCTTGGGCAGAAAAAGAGATTACGAGAGCTATAGACGAAAGACTAGTTCCTGCAATACTTCAAAATAATTATCGTGATGATATAACAAGAGGCGAGTTTTGCAGCATCGCCGTAAACCTTTACGAGAGCATGACAAAAAAGGAAATTTCAGGCAGAGTTAAATTTGATGACAACGTTTTACTCTCAGTCGAAAAATTAGCCTACGAAGGCATAGTACATGGCCTTGGCAATAATAAATTTAATCCAGATGGCAAAATAAAAAGAGAAGAAGCCGCAGTGATCTTGTCAAAGCTAAGCGAAAAGCTTGGGATGAATTTAGCATTAGGCGATATTAGCTTTACAGATAGCCAAAGCATCTCCACTTGGGCAATAGGCGACGTCAAAAAAGTTTATACAGCAAAGATTATGCAAGGAGTAAGCGAGAGAAGATTTTCGCCGAAGAGCCACTACACAAAAGAGCAGGCAATAGCGACGCTGCTAAGATTAAAAGATAAATAAGATGAGGGCAGATGCCAAGTTTTGAGACTGGCATCTATTTTTATAAGTTAAAAAGAATATTATGTGATATAATATAAATA
>OGPS01000610.1_pt1 | contig 32548 bp, 25 predicted proteins | sample 1552931 | NCBI WGS metagenome assembly OGPS01 (sample SAMEA2580252, study PRJEB22360) | human gut metagenome | biome: human gut; feature: human-associated habitat; material: faeces | place: Denmark | collected 2008/2010 | reverse complement strand
GTGTACCGTCTCAGTAATACCTCCCCAACTGTGTACTTTTTTCAGGAAGAGGACAATTCTTCCGAAGAATTTTTTCTTTCTTCCGAGGAATTTGCTCTTTTCCTCCGAACTATTTGGGAAATTCCTCCGAGGAAATTTGGTGTTGTGTTGATGACGTGCAGCCCCCCCACTGTTTAGAAGCTCGGGAGGTGAAGAATTCAAAATTATCGGAGCGGACTCGTCGTGTGAAGGAACGGTCTGGCGACCCGTCTAGCGGGGCCACTCGACCACCTCTAGATCGTGTGGTCGCCCAGAGGTGATCTGCAAGCGTATGAGGGTGCGACTCTGGTGCCACCCACTGCGTCCCACTGCGCCTGGGTTGATGTGGAGCAGCCCTGGACGGGACTTGTCGGGCATCACCTTGAGGATATGACTATGCCCCGATATGGTAATCATCGGATGCTCACGCCACGGCGTGAGATAAGGGGCGAAGACGCGCTCATAGTGCCCTGGATAGCCACCTATGTGCGTCATGACTAGCTCCACACCTGCCACCTCTGTGTGAACCACCTCTGGGAGCTGTGCATGTAGCGCAGCGTCATCGATGTTGCCATACACCGCTAGCGTGGGGGCAATGGCTTGCAGCCGCTCTAGCACCTGAGGAGCACCGATATCCCCTGCATGAAAGATCAGATCACACGCGGCAAGTGCCTTGCAGATCTGATCATCGATATATCCGTGCGTATCGCTTAGGATGCCGATACGCTGATGCGCTTTCATGGGGTCTATTATTGCTTGCTACCCTTGCGACCGCCAGAGCGTCTCTTGCGCTGTGAAGAGCGCCCTTTGCCTTGGGACTTGCCTCGTCCTTTACCTTGCGATCTGCCACGTCCATTGCCTTTGCCTCTAGAGGAGCCACGACTATTAGTGCGCTCGTTGGGGGCGTAAGTAGGTGCCTCACCGAGGGATGAATCTAGCGGGATGCGGTAGATCTCCTGCTCGAGGAATTGCTCCAAACGTGCGAAGTCCTGCTGATCACTGGGCGAGACGAGCGTGATCGCCAAGCCCTTGCCATCGGCACCACGTGCTGTACGCCCGATACGGTGGACGTAGTCCTCGAAGTCACGAGGCACTTCATAGTTGATCACGACCGCAATGTCGTCAATGTCGATGCCGCGCGCCACGATGTCGGTGGCTACGAGTACCTTGATGCGTCCCATGCGGAAGTCTCTCAAGACTTCTTCACGGCGCTCCTGCGACAGGTCTGAGTGCATCTCAGCAACGGGTAGCCCATCTCTAGAGAGTGTCTGAGCCAGTGCGTGAACGGTCGCCTTGGTCCCAGCAAAGATGATGGTGCGTGACACCTCAGACTCAGGATTCGTAAAGAGGGATCGGATGATCGGGAGCTTCTGCGCATCATAGCAGATGTATGCGGTCTGCATGATCGACTTAGGGGGCTTTGCCACAGCTAGCTCGACGAGGACGGGATCAACGAGGATGCTCTCCGAGAGCTTGAGGATCTCCTTAGGCATCGTAGCGGAAAACATCACATGCTGGCAATCCTCGGGCAGCGCCTTGTAGATCTCCATAATGTCTTCGTAGAAGCCCATGTCGAGCATACGATCTGCCTCGTCTAGTACGAAGTACTGCACATGCGATAGGTCACACGCTCCGAGACGTAGCATCGAGAGGAGTCGCCCTGGCGTAGCGATGACGATGTCTGCTCCGAGCGCCATGCCTCGTCTTTGCTGCTCCCAGGCGATGCCGTCGGTGCCTCCGTAGATGGCGAGCGTGGAGACTGAGACGTAATAGCCAAAGCCCTCGACCTCCTGATCGATCTGCTTGGCGAGCTCTCGTGTAGGCGCCATGACGACGGCTCCGAGATGCTCTTTGGGTAGCTCTTGACGCGCTACCTTGTTGAGGAAAGGAAGCAGATAAGCTGCCGTCTTGCCCGATCCAGTCTGCGCACAACCGATGACGTCTCGCCCCTCTAGGAGTGGGGGAATTGTCTCCGATTGAATGGGAGAGGTCTCCACAAAGTTCATCGCATCCAGTCCGTCGAGGACCTCATCCTCTAGATCTAGTTCGTAAAAGTCCATCAGCTTATCGTCTTATATATGGATAAAAGGAGCACCACCGTGTGTCAGCCTCGTAGAGCCTGCCACGACTCGTGATACGTCCAGGGGGAAAAGCGAGACGCAAGTCACAGAGGTAGGGGATGCACTCGATGCTCTTCCTACCGTCTGCGCCTTGCGTCCGATTGTTTTAGAGTGAAAACTCTTCGTTGGTCTTAGCGTGATTACTTATTGACCTCAGCCATGTGAGCGATGAGGCAGAGGATCTTGTTAGAGTAACCCCACTCATTGTCATACCAAGCGACTACCTTGACGAAAGTATCAGTCAGAGCGATACCAGCCTTAGCGTCAAAGATAGAGGTGTGTGGATCGCTCACGAAGTCCTGGCTTACGACCTGCTCGTCGCAGTACTCCATGATTCCCTTAAGGTTGGTCTCCGAGGCCTTCTTCATAGCAGCACAGATCTCGTCGTAGCTAGCACCACGCTTGAGCTGTACCGTCAGGTCAACAACAGAAACATCCATCGTAGGTACGCGGAAGGACATACCCGTGAGCTTACCATTGAGCTCGGGGATTACCTTGCCGACAGCCTTAGCAGCACCCGTTGAGGAGGGGATGATGTTGCCGATAGCCGAGCGACCGCCACGCCAGTCCTTGAGTGAGGGACCGTCGACCGTCTTCTGCGTAGCTGTAGCAGCGTGTACGGTAGTCATGAGGCCCTGCTCTACGCCGAAGTTGTCATTGAGTACCTTTACGAGCGGAGCGAGACAGTTGGTCGTACAAGAAGCGTTAGATACGAACTGCGTACCACGCTCATACTTCTCTAGGTTGACACCCGTGACGAACATAGGCGTATCATCCTTAGAGGGAGCAGACATGACGACATACTTAGCACCAGCCTCGATATGTCCCTGTGATAGCTCCTTGGTGAGGAAGCGTCCTGTACTCTCTACGACATACTCTACGCCAGCAGCGCCCCAGTTGATCAGGCGTGGCTCCTTCTCAGCTGTCACACGGATCTTGCGACCGTTGACTACGAGCATGCCATCCTGTACGTCGACTGTGCCGTCAAAGCGTCCATGTACAGAGTCATACTTGAGCATATATGCCATATACTCGACATCGATGAGGTCGTTGATTGCTACTACCTCGAGATCATCACGCTTCATCGAAGCGCGGAAGACTAGTCGGCCGATACGACCAAAACCATTGATACCTACTTTTGTCATGAGAGTTATATTGTATTTTTAATGTGTATGCAAGCGTTTGCACAAAGGCGGAAAGCTCCCCTAGGAGGGAGCACTCCTATTACTCGTACAAAGTTAAGCATTAAATGTTTGCGATGCAACCCTTTCGCCATTGCTGCACTTTCGCCACTCCCCATACGGACAGCACATTCCTCAGGAGGAACACTTGACTGAACCCCAGTAAGAGCGTCTGTATCTCCTGATAGATCGTCTGTATGCAACCTCCTCTGTGAGGAGCGGTAGAGCTTTTCGTCATAGTTAGTCGTAGTTATTCAAAGCGGAGCGCCGTCGTCGGCGAGATCCGCTGGATGATGCGTGCCGGAAGGAGAAGGAGTATGAGGCAAAGCAGGAGCGTCGCCACATTGACCACGAGCCATGCGACAGGACGGATGCGCATCGCAACGTGCGAGATATAATAGATATTCGGATCGAGCGTGAGCCACTGCCACTGGTACTGGCTCCAGATGATGACGCCTGCTAGGAGGTTGCCCCAGAGCATACCCCAAGCGATGATGCGCAGAGCGATCGCTAGGCTCATCGTCGTGAGCGATCGGTAAGTCATGCCGAGAGACTTGAGCAAGCCGATGGTCTGCGTCAAGTCTAGGATAATGATCAGGAGCGCATTGATCATCGTAAAGGCTGCCACGAGTGCCATCAGCACCAGCAGTATCTGTACATTCGGCCGTAGCGAGTCGATCCACTGGTAGACCCCACCATTGATCTGTGAGCCGGTATAGATTCCTAACATTTCTTTCGTGACGCCCGGCTCCGAGAGCGACTGAATCAGTTGATCTGAGAGCGAGGTCTCCATCTCTAGGAGCGAGCGGTCCTTATTCTTTGCGAGGATCTCTATGCGTGTGTACTGATTGGGTTTCCAGCCACCTACACGTCCTAGCAGGTCGTTGCTTACGTAGGCGAGTGGCTGCGCCGTATTGGCTAGCTCCAGTATTGCTATCAGCGTGAAGGAGCGCACCGACACCTTGTCACCCAGGAAGTAGAGTACCACCTTGTCGCCGATCGTTAGCCCGAGCTTCTGTGCAGAGGCTTTAGGCAGAACAATCGGGTTAGCCCCCTCCGTAAGCGTCGTGTCAGACAAATCGCCCATAGCGCAGAGTGGCTCGAGGAATGTGAAGTCGTCTACTCCCGTGACGGCTACCCCCTGATAGGTACTATCCGTCTTGATCATGCCGACAGCCGAACGGACGGGACGCACGGAGGTTATCTCTGGCATCTCGTTCATACGCTGCGTCATCTGAGGCGTCAGGGTGATCACATTGTCCAGATCTATCGGTTGCTTGCCATACTCGCAGAGGATCACATCGCCTGTCACGAGGCGCACCGTATCACGGACGCTGTACTGAAAGCCGTCCATGATCGCAATTCCTAGGAGCATGACCGCTAGGCTCAGGGCTATGGCAGGGATCGCAAAGCGCACCAAGGCGTACACCTTGCTGTGACGACGATTGTCGCGACTGTAGAGCTGGTGAGCCAGCCAGATGGGTAGTCTTAGTCTCATGCTTCCTCTTCGATAGCGGCTAGTTCAAACCAACGCTCAGACGCCTGCTCCATCTCTTGCTGAGCCTGTGCAATCTCTTCTCCCGCCTTGATCAGCTCCTCATTGGAGAGACTCCCCGAAGACATCCGCTGCTCTAGCTCCGCGATGCGTCCCTCGAGCTGTGGGATCTGCTGCTCCAGTTGCTGAAACTCTTGCTCCTCACGGTAGCTGCGCCGCTTCTTTCGATTGCCCTGACGAGTCGCCTGACTGGCTGCGGGTGCCGTGCTTTTGGTCTCCTGGGGAGTAGCTTGCTCCATAGCTTGCTGCGCCTCAACCTCTTGCTGCAGACGATACTGCGTAAAGTTGCCCGGAAAGTCGCGAATATGCCCTCCCCTCTCGAAAACGAAGAGGTGCTCCACAAGCTTGTCTAGGAAGTAGCGATCGTGCGTCACAATAATAAGGACCCCCTCGAAGGAGCTAAGGTAGCTCTCCAGCACGCCCAGCGTCGTAATGTCTAGATCATTTGTCGGCTCATCGAGTATGAGCAGATTAGGGCTAGCCATCAGCACGGTACAGAGATAGAGCCGTCTGAGCTCACCACCACTGAGTAGCGACACCGGCGTGTAGATACGATCACTGGTGAAGAGGAACCTCTGTAATAGTTGTGTAGCTGAGACCGACTGACCCGTCACAGGATCTGTAATGTGACTAGCGATGTCGGAGATTATGTCGATCACCCGCTTGTCGGGGGCGTAGCTCGGCAACTTCTGCCCGAAGTAACCAAACTGTACCGTCTCGCCGATAAGCACCGATCCGCTGTCTGGCTCTAGCTCGCCAATGATCATCTTGAGCAGAGTCGTCTTGCCACAACCGTTGGGACCGACGATGCCGACACGATCTCTGCGTGAGAAGGTGTAGTCAAAGTCTCGGATGAGCGGCTTCGACGCATCAAAGCTCTTGGAGACACCCTCCAGCTCGATCACCTGCTTACCTAGGCGAACGGACGAGTGAAGCGGCTCGATGGTCGTCTGCTCACGCAGTATCTGCCGCGCCTTAGAGAGCTCAGATGAGAGCTCCGCAAAGTGCTCCTTGCGGGCGCGTTGCTTGCCACCTCGCGCTTGCGGGGTAGCACGCATCCAGACCAACTCCTGTCGATAGATATTAGCCAGTCGGTCGCTCGTTTGCGCCATTTGCTCTAGACGCTCTTGTCGCTTGGTGAGGAAGGTCTCATAGTTGCCCTCATAGTTATAAAGCTGCTGCTGATCCATCTCCACGATGCGGGTACAGATGTGATCGAGGAAATAGCGGTCGTGGGTCACCAGGAGCAGCGTGAGCCGTGATCGTGAGAGGTAACCCTCGAGCCACTCGATCACCTCTAGATCCAGGTGGTTCGTCGGCTCATCGAGGATCAAGAGATCTGGCTGCTGGAGCAAGACCCCAGCGAGTGCTACCCGCTTGACCTCACCGCCTGAGAGCAGCTCCATAGGGCGCTCCACATCGGTGATGTGTAGGGCGTGCAGTATCGCTGTCGCCTCCTGCTCATACTGCCACGCGGAGAGACGATCCATATCGGGTAGGAGTCGCTCCTGCGCCTCAGCATCGCCTCGCTCCACGGCACTCTGCCAGGCACCCACGAGATGCGCCGTAGGGTCATGTGGTGAAAAGACCGCATCGATCACCCGCACCCCCTCAGCAAAGCGATGCTGCTGAGATAAGTACCCGATGCGCAGCCCATTGCGCCGAGAGATGGTTCCACTGTCTGGCTCCAGCTCGCCCATGATGATCCGTAGTAGCGAAGACTTGCCCGTCCCGTTGACCCCTACGAGTCCCACCTTGTCACCCTCTAGGAGCGAGAGCGAAATGTCCGTAAAGAGAACTCTATTGCCGAAACTTAGTGAGACATTATTCAGCTGTAGCATACTGCACTTTCGATTTATAAGATTGCGCCCGACTGAAGACCTCCGCCACGTATCGCACCGTATGGGCGCCATTAGCACGTCCGTGCTGCACGAGTGGGTCGTTGTAGTACTTTGGTTCGTTCAGACGAGCCATATAGATCTCTACAGAGTCATCCCAGCGATCAGGATCTAAGCCCGCGTCCTCAGCCAGTCGACGCGCATCGAGGACATGCGCGCTGCCCGAATTGTAAGAGGCTAAGGTAAACTTCATCCGCTGCTCAGAGTCGGAGATATGGGCGAAAGCGCGCCCGAAGTCGCGTAGCGCCATACAGGCTATACGGACGGAACTCTCTGCATGCTTGAGCTTAGCACGATTGTAGCCGTAGCGACGACCCGTAGCAGGCATGATACCCATCAGCCCCGTGGCTCCGCCCATGCCAACGACCTCCGCACGAAACTTGGACTCCTGATAAGCTATCGCAGCTAGGACAAACCAATCCCAACCATACTTATTGCCATACTGCTGAAAGAGGTGATCCCAATCAGAGATCACGCCCTGATGCCTCGTAGACTGTACTTGTGACTGTTCTGATGAAGCCTTAGGCGTGGTCGCAGGCTTGGTGCGCAGCTCTTTTACTTGCACCACTACCTCTTCATCGTCCTCCTCTTCATCTTCATCGTCCTCCTCCTCTTCGTACAGTCCGAGGAGCTTCAGCCGGTTTACTTCAGCGTTGGGCCATATCGAGTCATAGTCCAGTAGATACTCCAGCGCATAGAGCGTGGCGTACTGCTCCAGCTCTTCATAGTCCTCTCCAGCGCCCACCTCCGCAATGGGCACATCGTGCCACTCATTCTGAAGAGCGATGTGCTCGCGACTAGTCTTGGGCTGAGGTGCTTGATAGACCACCACAAAGTAGTAGACGACACCCACGAGGACTGCTCCCCATAGCGACAGCGTTATGGAGCGCAGGAGCCGCCTCATACGAGTCGGATCACGACGTATCTCATTCCATCGAGAGCAATTCATATCGCTAAGGTACGAAATTAGAGATTAGAAGAGAGATTAGATATTAGAGATTAGAAGTTAGAGATCAGAACTTTTTCTAGTGGCACTAGTGCTACTAGGAATATTAGTGACACTAAAGACACTAGCCGATCCAAAACTAACCGCCGATAGCTTTCCTCGGTTTTCTTCGGTACGAATTTCCGATTTTCCACGTGGGAAAAAGAAAATTCTTCGGACATATCATTTGATTCCTCCGAAGTTTCGTTTGATTCTTCCGAAGTTTCATTTCTTACCCACGAGGATATTTTCGATTTTCCACGTGAGGATTTTTGATTTCTCACGTGGGGAGTGATCAGAAGAGTCCAAGGCGACCAGAAATGATCGTTGATACATCCTTTTTTGTATCTTCGCTCACGAGAGGTGTGCGTGCGTACCCCCTCGCTTTAAGACATTCTCTACACTAACACAAATCAATTATGATCCAAACCATTACGCAATTACGCAAGACCTGTATAGCTGGCTGTGCCATAGCACTCTGCTCGCTAGGTCTGCAGGCTCAGAACGCTGAGCTAGTGAGACTCTCTGTACCTCAACCTGTACTACAGGAGCTCAGAGCTGACGATGCTACCAACGCTGGAGAGACAGCTATCCCCGCCAATGAGAAGCAAGCCCTCGTCGACATCTATAACAAACTCGATGGAGCTAACTGGTCTCCCTCTTGGGATCGCTGGGATCTAACAGCCGATCCCGCTACGTGGAAGGGCGTTACCATCAAAAATGGTCACGTCGTGGAGCTCAAGATAGATCGTCGCAGAGCTAAAGGTGAGCTACCGGCTTCTATAGCCAATCTGACAGAGCTAGAGGTCTTCTGGTGCCACTCCAACCAGATCACGAAGCTCCCTGACGAACTCTTTACGATGCCTAAGCTGCGGGAGCTTTCTGCCAGTCTCCAGAATATAGGTGGCGAGCGTACGCTGGCACAAGAGTTCCCCAAGAAAGTAAATATGCCCGCCTTGGAGACGCTCTATATGGATAGCAACGCCATAACTGGATCTCTGCCGAGCGACATGAATCTACCTAAGATCAACACCATCTGCCTGCAAGACAATAAACTAACTGGTGCTATCCCTGAGACATTAACCAAATGTGCAACCTTAGAGTATCTCTATCTCCAGATGAATGATTTCTCAGGTAAGGTGCCTCAGGACTGGAGTGCTTGTAAGAAACTCAAGCACTTTGTCGTAGAGCTGAATCCCCAGCTTGGAGGTACCTTCCCAGCTTCACTGACTCAGCTCACGGAGCTAGAGGCTATCACGGTTCAGGAGACCTCTATTGAAGGGAATATACCATCCGATATTGGCAATCTAGTTAATCTACAGAACCTCCTACTCACTAAGAGTAAGATGGGTGGTGTGATCCCCGAGAGCATCGGTAAGCTGACTCAGATGACACAACTTGCTTTTGGCGAATGTCAGTTTAAAGCTCCTCTGCCTGAGAGCCTTACTAATCTAAAGAATCTGATCCTAATGCAGTTTACAGGCAATCCTCTAGGAGGCGAGATACCCACATGGCTCTCTAGCTTCCCCAAACTAGAGGACCTCAGAATGGCTAAGTGCAAGCTCACAGGAGAGATCCCAGCTAGCCTCTTCCCCACCAGCAAGGATAGTGGAGATGGTCTACCTAAGCTCAAGAACCTAGACTTCTCGTACAATGAGCTAACGGGTGAGCTACCCGAGGCTATCACCAACTGCCCAAATCTAGTGCGTCTCTGGGTCTGCTACAATAAAATGTCCGGCAACCCAACAGGATACTTTACTTACGAGAACTTCCCTCGTCTCGTGCAGATCGAGCTCAATGACAATAACTTCTCTGGAGGTATCGGTACCCTATTTACCAATCCCGAGCGCGTCCTAAGTCGTGTAGACATCTCGAACAATAACTTCTCAGGACCAATCCTCCCAGAGCCTAGCACCTCTGATTATGGTGTGCTACTAGGCTTTAATGGAGAGAGTGCTATCGTACATAGTAACAAGTTTGTCTTTGCAGACTTTAGCAACTTCCAGGGATCTCTACAGAGTGGATCCGATGGCGAAAAGACTTTGGTCTATGCCCCGCAGAAACCAACCACAGAGGATAAGACCATAGAACTAGCCAATGGCAAAAGCGTGACACTAGATGCAACGCTCGAAGACCCTGAGAATTGGAAGAAAGAGGGAGACTTCAACATTCCCAATAAATATCAATGGTACAAGAATGGTAAAGCGATCTCTGGTGGAACCAACGCGACCTATAAAATCACCAACTATAGCTCTAGCGATGACGGAGTCTACAACTGCGTGATTACAAACATCATCACGCCCAATCTCAAGCTCACCACAGGTAAGATGACAATCAAGCATGACACCTCTGTAGCAGAGGTCACAAAGCCCGCACTCCAAATCACAAGAGGCGCTACCACACTCCACATAGATGGAGCTCAGAGCGCTGCTCTCTACACTACGGAGGGTACCTGCATCGCTCGCACCGAGAGCGACACACTATCTATCGAGGGTGTAGCCCCTGGCTGCTACCTCATCGTCGTAACTGTCGACAACGTACGCCACACGGTGAAGTACGTTCTATAATACGGTCTACACACAAACCCTAGACACGAAAAAAGGAGTCTGTCACACGGCGTGGCAGTCTCCTTTGCTTTTACTAACCTAGCTGTTGCTGGCTGTTACTAGAACTATCGGAGTGAATCAGAGCCATCAGAATGATCTAAGCTCTAACTTCTAATCTCTAACCTCTAATTTCGTACCTTTGGGGTTGAATCGATATTGCGACATCTATGTCTAGACCTATAGCACTCATCACCGGCATCACGGGGCAGGACGGCTCTTACCTCGCTGAGCTTCTTCTATCTAAGGGATACGAGGTGCACGGTACGCTGCGCCGCGCCTCTTACTTCAACACCGCTCGCATCGAGCACCTATACCTCGACGACTGGGTGCGTGACCAGAGTCAGAGACGCAAGATAGAGCTCCACTGGGCCGACATGACGGACAGTTCGTCGCTCATACGCATCATCCAGGAGGTGCGCCCTACGGAGATCTACAACCTAGCGGCTCAGAGCCATGTCAAGGTCTCCTTTGACGTGCCGGAGTACACTGGCGATGTGACCGCCATAGGCACGCTCAGACTGCTCGAAGCGGTGCGCATCCTAGGCATGAGCCAGTCGGTACGCATCTACCAAGCCTCCACGAGTGAGCTATATGGTCACGTGGCAGAGACACCGCAAAATGAGCTGACGCCCTTCCGCCCCTGCTCGCCCTACGCCTGCGCTAAGCTCTATGCCTACTGGATCATTCGCAACTACCGGGAGAGCTACGGTATGTTTGCGGTCAACGGGATCCTTTTTAACCATGAGAGTGAGCGACGGGGCGAGAACTTTGTCACCCGCAAGATCACGATGGCGGCAGCACGTATCAAGCTGGGACTGCAGGACAAGCTCTACCTAGGCAATCTCAATGCGCTCCGCGACTGGGGCTACGCACCTGACTACGTCTACTGTATGTGGCTGATGCTGCAAAACGAAACGCCCGAAGACTTTGTCATCGCCACAGGCGAGCAGCACTCGGTGCGGGAGTTTGCCACGCTCGCTTTCCGCTATGTCGGCATTGAGCTGGAGTGGCGAGGTGAGGGCCTGCACGAGGAGGGTGTGGATCGTGCCACAGGGCGCGTGCTGGTCGCTGTGGACGAGAGCTTCTTCCGTCCCGCTGAGGTCGAGACTCTCCTGGGCGACCCGACGAAGGCACGAGAGCTCCTCGGGTGGAACCCGCGGATGACTCCTTTTGAGGAACTGGTCAAGCGCATGGTCGAGAGTGATCTAGAGCTATTTGCCAAAGAAGAGCGTAAGAAGCTATGAAACAATTGACACCTGAAAGCCGCATCTATGTGGCTGGACATCGTGGCTTGGTAGGATCGGCGATACTCCGCCAACTGCAAGCACGAGGCTACCAACACTTGATCACCCGCACGCACCAAGAACTAGACTTACTGGACGCAGTGGCGGTGGAGCGCTTCATGCGTGAGGAGCGCCCCGACTACATCTTCCTCGCAGCAGCTCATGTGGGCGGGATCATGGCCAATCAAACCTATCGTGCCGACTTTATCATGAACAATCTGGGGATCCAGCAAAACGTCCTCACCTCTGCGCTCCGCAATGGAGTCGAGGGATTGCTCTTCCTCGGCAGTAGCTGCATCTATCCTCGGCTTGCGCCTCAGCCGATGCGTGAGGATGCGCTGCTCACCTCGCCACTGGAGTACACCAACGAGCCGTACGCTATCGCCAAGATCGCGGGAATGAAGATGTGCGAGAGTATGAATCTCCAGTATGGTACGAACTATCTCTCGGTCATGCCGACCAATCTATATGGTTACGGGGACAACTTTGACCTGGTCAATAGCCATGTCCTGCCCGCTATGATCCGCAAGCTACACCTAGCGGGCGCATTGCTCCGTGGCGACCTAACAGCACTACGACGGGACGTGGCGCAGCGTCCGCTGGAGGGCTTGACAGAGCAGAGTAGTCTAGAGGAGTTCACGGCAGAGCTAGCACGCTACGGCATCACGCCCACCAGTTTACAGCTATGGGGCACGGGGTCGGCACTGCGTGAGTTCATGTGGAGCGACGATCTAGCGGAGGCTTGCATAACCATTGCCGAGCGGGTGTCGTTTGCTGAGCTATACCCTGCCGGAGAGCGAGAAGTCCGCAATACGCACATCAACATTGGCTCGGGCGAAGAGGTTTCCATCCGCACGCTCGCCACGCTCGTCGCTGAGGCAACACACTACGAGGGGCGCATCGAGTGGGACAGCACAAAGCCCGACGGAACACCCCGCAAGCTCCTCGATCTGACGCGTCTCACCTCCCTCGGCTACACCGCCACCACACCTCTCGCCGTCGGCATCTCTCAGCTCTACGACTGGTACTGCCAGCAGTCTTTCGTAGATAGTAAATGTAGAAGACCATTTTCGTGACTTCACGAAAATGGTTTAGTGAGCTAAGTGGAAAGTGTCCAGCTACATAATCGCTCAATTCCTAACTTCTTAAGATAGAGACCGAAACGAAGAAACTCCCCAAGTAATCCACGCTATTCACACAATAAGCTACGCATCTATGTCCGCAATACAGATACTCTGGGTCGATGACGAGATAGATCTTCTGAGACCGCACATCATATTCCTCGAGCAGCACGGCTATCAGGTCACCCCCTGCGTGAGTGGTGCCGATGCCCTCGACCTGCTACAGGAGCAGTCGTACGACTTAGTCTTCCTCGATGAGCAGATGCCTGGCTTGTCGGGACTAGAGACGCTCGCTCGCATCGCTCCGCTCTACCCTTACCTCCCCGTCGTCATGGTCACCAAAAGCGAGGAGGAGCACCTAATGAATGAGGCGATCAGCCGTCAGATAGCCGATTACCTCATCAAGCCGGTCAATCCCCACCAACTCCTCCTCTCGCTCAAGAAAGTACTGCACCGAGAGCAGATCGTCACCGAGGCCACACAGCAAAACTACATACAAGCCTTTCGTGAGCTATCCCTACGGATCAATAGTGCTGGCACCATCGACGAGTGGATGGCTATCTATAAGGAGATCTCCAAGTGGGTCATGCAGGTAGACAACTACCTTCCCGATATGGCAGAGACGTTGCAGTCGCAGCGTGACGAGGCGAATAGACTCTTCGCCAAGTACATTATCAAGGAGTACGAGGGGTGGATACAAGATCCAAAGAGTGCCCCCACGATGAGCCACACGCTGATGCGTGACAAGGTCTTTCCGATGCTAGATCGTGGCGAGCATGTCTTCTTAATCCTCATCGACAATTTCCGCTGGGACCAGTGGCTCGCCGTGCAGGAGATGCTGAGCGGACTCTTCACCTTCGACGACGGCATGTACACCGCCATTCTGCCCACAGCCACACAATATGCGAGAAACGCGATCTTCTCAGGGCTCATGCCCCTAGAGATTGCGAAAACCTTTCCCGAGCTATGGGTCGATGAGGAGAGCGAAGAGGGCAAGAATCTCAACGAAGAGCCCATGATCACAAGCCTTCTCAAGCGTTACCGCAAGCCCTACAGCTTCGCCTACCGCAAGGTCTACGAGACCTCCTTCGGCGAGCGACTCCTCGCCCAGCTCAACGAGCTAGAGGGGAATCAGCTCAACGTCATCGTCCTCAACTTCGTCGATATGCTATCGCACGCTCGCACCGAGAGCAAGATGATCCGCGAGCTCGCCAGCAGCGAGGCCGCTTACCGCTCCTTGACACAGAGCTGGTTCCGCCACTCGACCACCTATCGGCTCTTCGAGCAGATCGCTCAGATGGGTGCCAAGATCATCCTAACGACCGACCATGGCACCGTTCGCGTACGCAAGCCAGTCAAGATCGTGGGCAATCGCAATACCTCGACCAATCTGCGCTATAAGCTAGGGCAAAGTCTCACCTTCGATGCCAAAGAGGCTTATGCTCCCCGCAAACCTAAGGATATAGGTCTTCCTGTCAACCATCTGACAGACGGATACGTCTTCTGCTACGAGCAGAACTTCTTCGCCTATCCAAACAACTATAACTACTACGTCAATTACTACCGTGACACGCTCCAGCACGGAGGTATCTCTATGGAGGAGATGCTCGTGCCTTGCATCACGCTCACGCCTCGTTAATACCATTAACTATATGCGTCTCACACTACAATCTCTCGCCGACCTTCCACGCATAGCCCAGGAGGTACACACACGACTAGCCGACTACCCCGTCATCGCCCTCCAGGGGGATCTAGGAGCGGGCAAGACGACGCTCGTTCACGAGCTGTGCCGTCTCGATGGCGCCAGCGAAGAGGAGGTGGTCAATAGCCCCACCTTTGCCATTGTCAACGTCTACACGACCCAGTCCGACGACACCATCTATCATATAGACTGCTACCGTCTGGAGAACCTCGCAGATGCCGATCAGATAGGACTAGCCGAGTATATCCGCTCAGGCGCTCGCTGCTATATCGAGTGGCCCGACGTCATCGCCCCGCTACTCCCCGAGGATACCGCCGTCATCCACATCGAGGCGCAGCCCGACGGCTCCCGCCTCCTCACCCTCCTCACCGAGTAAGCTCGCACAGTCATTGCGCTTCGCCTACTAGCGCGAGGAGAGCTAAGATCGCAAGACTACCGTCCCTCCTATTATATATATGGAGTAAAATCTTCTTGGGCTAAACAAGAGTCTATCGAAGAAGACGTGTACCCGTTTTGCCCTTTTCGGGTACATATCGAGTGCGATGTGTACCCGTTTTGCCCTTTTCGGGTACATGTGCAGTGAGACGTGGCAAAATTATCAGTAGCTTTGTAGCATCATATACCTCCGCACGATAGAGACTCCCAGAGACTATGACCAAGCCATACGACATACCGCACCTGCCGCTCCCGCACGATCTGGAGACCAAAGCTGTGCTCAAGCAAGCAATCCAAGCCAACATGCGACTTGCCGAGCTCAAAGGCTCTGCTAGAGAGATCCCCAATGAGCATATACTCATCAGTACCCTCACCCTACAGGAGGCACGAGAGAGCTCCGAGATAGAGAATATCGTGACTACGCAAGACGACCTATATAGAGCAGGACTCAGCCTACCCAAGAGCATCATCTCAGCTCCCACTAAGGAGGTGCTCAACTATCGAGAGGCTATACAGTTAGGCTTTGAGGAGGTGAAACGGCATCAGCTCCTCACGACAAATACGATCGTACAGATACAGCATTGTCTCGTAGGCAACAGCGCAGGACTGCGCACGCAAGCGGGGACCACCTTGAGAGACCAAAGAGGTCAAGTGGTCTACACGCCACCACAAGAACCACAGCTGGTTAGAGACTATATGTCCAATCTCGATCGCTTTATCAACGATCCAGAGGCTTGCTCCATGGATCCTCTGATCAAAATGGCCATCATACACCATCAGTTTGAGAGTATCCATCCATTTTACGATGGCAATGGTCGGACGGGGCGTATCGTCAATATCCTTTACCTTGTTGTCAATGATCTGTTAGATCTACCGATACTCTATCTCAGTCAGTATATCACAATTCATAAAGCGCAGTACTACCAGCTGATACAAGCCATTAGAGACAACGCTCCAGACAATCACTCCGATTGGGAGGCGTGGATACTCTTTATGCTACGAGGTGTGGAGGAGACAGCCCAAGAGACATTGATGTTGGTTAGAGGCATTGCTAGACTCATGGCTGAGTACAAGAGTACGCTGCGCCCTCTTTTCGGTAAGCAGTACAAGCATGAGTTGATCAACAACCTATTCTCCCATCCCTACACCAAGATAGACTTTATGGCAGAGGCTATGTCTGTACAGAGGAAGACGGCCACAAAGTATCTCAATATGATCGTAGATGCAGGTCTCCTAGAGAAGGTGCAGAAGGGGCGGGAGAATTACTATATCAATACAGGTCTCGTCAAGCTACTTACACACGACAGCTTCACAACGAGCGACAACGACGAGATCATCGAGTCCATAACGGAGTAACTTTTCGGGTATCTATCGGGTACGACGTGTACCCGCTGTGTCGTTTTTCGGGTTATCACTTCTATGTGACAAGCCTTCCGCAAAAAAAAGGATTTATCCATTTGTCATATAGACGCAATAATTATAGCCGCGGATGAGTTTGCAAGCTCCTCCGCGGCTATCTATGTAAGTGATATCTAATTGATAAGACTTGACGATATATCCTCTTCTAGTATTCTAACGGAGGATAGACACCTTTCTTAGCGTAGTACCATTTATCCTAAGTAGATAGTTCCCTTGAGGTAGGCTAGAGATGTCTATTCTAGCAACATCCTGAGCCTTTAAGACCAGTACTCCATCATAGGTGTATAGCTCTACATGATCTGCCGTGTCACTTAGATAGAGAGTTTGATCAGCTGGATTAGGATAACTATAGATTTGGCTATCCAAAGGAGAGATCGACTCTACTCCTGTCTGTACATCTAGCGTATAGCCCTTTTGGGTAGCTATTGACACATTGCAGTCCTTTGCTCCAGGGTTCCCAGCTAGGTAGATTTTGCCAACGGGTATGCTCGTCGGAAAAGCATCTTGTCCTATAAGTGGGAATGGATAGCGGATATCTGCCAGCGTACGTAGAGAATTGAAGAGCTGATCGAGAGCTTCCTTACTTAGCTTATTATTGCGCAGATCCAAAGAAACTACAGAGTTTTTAGCATCAAGACTTAGTGACGTCAACTCATTGTCATGTAGGTCAATCATATAGGTCTGATCGTTGTTTGGGAACTCTGCCTTAGTGAGCTTTTGCTTCGGAGCCCTAATTTCCATCAATCCTCTAGAGTAGTACTTTATCTCAGGTTGTCTTACATCGTGTGTGATAACATAAGAGCTAGATTGTAGGAAGCTACTCCACCATTGCCCCCAGTCTACCCAAAATGGATCGTAGTAGTTCTCGACCGTCAACGAAATTTCCTCATTGACTGGAATTGCAGTTGTAAGGATCATAGATGGAGCAGCTGGTCCTACAGACCAAGCGTCTTCTAGTAGGTCTACTTGCCATCCTTTGTCCTTAGCCTTTTGGAGGTTGAGCTGCGTCTTGGTTATGTCCTCGTTTTCGGACACTTCGAGTTGTTTCTTCCAAACACGTTCATTAGCGTAAACAAAGACTTTGGAGATATCTGGTAGATCATCGATCAGCTTATTCAGCATCTTCTCTCCTAGTGCACACTTGGACAGATAGCAACTGAGTAGCTTCGAAAGAGATGTATACTTTACAGTCGACAGCTCTTTGTTATCAGAAGCATATAGTCTCACGAGAGCTTGATTTTTAGAGATATCGAGAGTTGTTATAGAGGTTCCTCCGATCGATAGATTCTCTAGCGAAGTGAGGCTGGAGAGGTCTATTGAGACTATCCCTTTGTTTTTGGAGAGGTCTAGCACTTTGAGCTTTGTATTCTTTGACAGGTCTAGTTTCGAAATGTCGTTGGTGGCAACGTATAGCTCTTCTAGATCTACAAGCTTGTCGAGAGCGAGATCCTTTATGTAGAAGTTCTTTGATGCAGAGAGGTATTGTAGTTTTTTCGCAGGCGAGAGGTCTAGCTGTCCGATTCGATTGTTTACCACGTTAAGATGCTTCAAGCTGGTCAAGCCCTCAAGAGACAGCGCTTCTAGCTTATTAAAGCCCAATTCGAGTACTTCTAGCTCTCCACAGTTTGAAAGGAGTACCTCAGAGAGTCTCTGTCCATTAGCTTTGAGCGAGGTGAGGTGATTCGCATAAATAGAGAATTTGTTTCCGATGACATTTCCAGACACTTTGCCTCCAGTCTCAGTTAGAGAGACCTTGTGGCGTGTGCCATCGCCCCAGTCTACTTCAATCTCCTGAGGACCAGCCACCTCCAGCTCGACCGCAGCATTTGGCGTGACAACGCTCATCTGACAGGTCGCATCAGCCACAGGCTGTTCGGTAGTCTTGTCCTTGAAGCATCTAATGCTATACCCAGCGGCATGGTGCCAAGAGTGAACCATGACAAAGTCCGCGTCAAAGCCAAAGCCCCAAGCGCCATTGGGCTCTTTGCCTGTACAGCTCCAGTAACGTCCTTTGAGATTTCGCCCCATCACTTCATTGCTCCCATTGTAATTGAGATATCCTGCTGTCGGGAAATAGCGAACGACATCATTTTGGGCATTTTCTGACCAGTACTCAGGCTTAGCAATATCCTTTACCGTTAGGCTTGCCCCCTCAGCACCTAGGAGACGACAGGTTACCTTCAGAGCCTTTGTCTTTACATTCTGTGTATCACCTTCGAAAAAGATTGGCTCCCATTTATAGGCACTAAGGTATCGGTTGTCTCCGCCCTTAAATCTTAATGCATAGCAGACAAACTCTCCCTCTCCATAGTAGTGGGAGTTGAGCGTATACTTTTCGCCAAATAGTACGACTTCTTCATCTGCAGCTCTATCAATCTCCCATGAGAGATCTGGGTAGGGTGGATTTGGCTTTTCGTCCTGGTCATACCTTCCCGAGATGACCATCAGCTCCTCTTTTGTCGGTATATGATAGCCTTGAGGGATTTTAGCTTCGGAGAGATTGGGGAATTTGAATAATCCTCCATACGCTGTCTGTAGATCTCCAGAGGCAAAGGTTCCATTCTCCTCGAGGTTGTACTCAGCCACGACAGAGAGCGGGTTTTGAGCATCTTGAGCAGAGAGCCTGCATAGAGAGGCCAGAGTCAAGGTTAAGATGATAGTGAGTAGTATTCGCGTTTTCATATAATAGGGGGGTTATAGTTGTAACTTGTGGACAGTGTTTCCAGTAGAGAGTATATAAGCACCAGCAGCATAGGAGGACAGATCTATGCGGATGCGCTCAGACGGAGCTTCCTCCGTATAGAGTAGCTCTCCTGTGAGCGAGTATAGAGAGACTGTGGTGCCAGTCGCCAGCCCATTGACACAGACGGTACGTAGTGCTGGGTCAACAGTGATGGAGACGTCTCCGCGATCGTTACTTACGGGTACTATAGCAGTCCCATTACCGTAATCCTTGAAGCATCGTAGGCTATATGCTGCGGTCTTGATCCAATTGTATACGATGATCATGCTACCATCGAAGCCAAAACCCCAAGCTCCATTTTTAGAGTCCTTGCGAGGTGTGCAAGACCAATACCTACCATACACATTGAGGTCTACAACCTTATCCTCACCTGTATAGTCGCCATAACCAGCTGATGGGAAGTAACGTATTACGTCATGCTCGTTGTTGCTTTCCCAAAACTCTTTCGTTGCCAGCGCCTTGATGTCAGTATCAATTCCTTCAGCTCCTAACAGACGGCACGTTATCTTGAGTGCCAGAGTTTTGCCTTTTTCATCTGGTTTAGGTATCATCTCCCACTTGTAGGCGCTGAAGAACCTATTGTCTTCTCCTTTGAAGCGCAGCGCATAGCACAAGCCATCATTGAGGGCATAGTAGTGAGAGGAGAGAGTACACACTTTGCCAAAAAGATTGACCTGCTCATCAGCCTCTTCATCCATAGTCCATGTCAGGATTGGGTAAGGAGGACGTGGTTTCTCATCCATAGAGAAGCGGCCCGCTAGCAGCATCAGCTCTTCCTTAGTCGGGATATGGTAGCCCTTAGGAAGTGTGAGGGTCTCTAGCTTGTCCCACTTGAAGTGACCTCCGTAGGCGGTCATCTGGTCACCAGTAGCCATCGAGCCGTCGGCCTCGATGTTGTACTCTGCCACTGCTAGAAGTGGATTCTTGCCTTCTTGTCCATGTGCCACACTGAGTGTGAAGAGTAGTAATAGAGCAGCCTCTAACAATCGAATTGGTTTCATAGCTATAGTATGTTTAAGTGATTAGTAGTATCGACATTGGCATTAGCCCCGACTCAAGATAGGGACAAGCAATCCCTTCGGAGGCAAATATAGTAATATGTTTTTAATTAAGACTATTGTTGCATCTCAATTTCCTTTGCCGAAGCAAAGAAGACAATTCAATAAAACTCACAGACGGCTTAATGAAGCGATTTGTAACAGCATACACACCGTCAGTATGTGCCCGAGCCGTGCGCACTGACATACCATTGGTCAACGCACCCCAGATATACATCAAGGCGGACTAGACACGTGGTCTAGCCCGCCTTGTGCGTTATTGCTATTTAGTTGCTAGCGGATCATTTGTGATAGACGTTGACCTCGGTGATCACACCCTCAGGAGTGATGTAGACGTACTCGTCTCGGTCACCTCTCAGCTCTATCTCAAAGCGATAGTAAGAGCCCTGAGGCATCTCGATGAAGTCGATATCGTCAATGCGTGCATTTGGATACTTCTGCTGGAGCGCCTGCATGACGACGTCGGGGACGTTTCTCTTAGCTACGTCCCAGCTCGTGGAGAGCCACTCACAGGAATTTGTGAAGAGTACCTCCTTTTCTTTTTTGTCGTGCCGTATCTCTACATCGACCATGCCGTCATCGTAGTCCACATCTAGGATACGAGCGTTGGGGTAACGGTCATTTAGGGTCTTCATACATTGCTCACTGAGGTGCCAATCCTTAGTCTGACCACAAGAAGCAAAAAGAGCTACACTGCAAGTCAGCAGGAGTGCTACAAATAAAGTTCTTTTCATAGGTTCGTTATAGGGTTATTAGATTAGTATTAGTGGAGAGAACGAAAGATCCCCCAAAGGGCAAAGATAAGACTAATATCTAAAGATATAGTGGTTTCATGTGATATTTCTGCTCGGCTGATTGATGCGTTAGGCGCTTGTGACGATTCTTCGGGAGGAATTTCGGAATAGTTAGCTGGGGAATAAAAAATATCCAGCGAGCTAATTGGAATTTCTTCGGAAGAATCAAATGAAACTTCGGAAGAATCAAACGATACTTCGGAGGAATCAAACGATAAGTCCGAAGTATTTTCGATTTTCTCGGTGGAAAATCAGGAAATTCGTACCGAAGAAAACCGGAAAGCTATCGGTGATTAGTTTTAGCTCGGCTAGTGTCTTTAGTGGCACTAGTATTCCTAGTAGCACTAGTGCCTCTAGAAAAACTAGCACAACTCTAACTTCTAATCTCTGATCTCTAACTTCTAACCTCTAACTTCTAATCTCTAGCGTCTAATTTCTAACGTCTAATCTCTCTCCTGACTAATTGCTATCTTTGTAGGCATAACGACTGATTACCATGGATACAAGAAGACAACAGAAGATAGCACGACTGATACAGAAGGAGATGGGAGAGATCTTTCGCCCACTCACGCAGCAGCTGCGGGGGGTGCTCGTGAGCGTTACCCTAGTACGGGTCACCTCCGACCTGAGCAGAGCTCATATTTACCTGAGTATCTTCCCATCTGAGCGTGCTGACGAATTACTTAAGTACATACAGGACAACGCTGGTAGCTACCGCTATGAGCTGGGACAGCGCACGGGCAAGCAGCTACGAGTCATCCCCGAGATGGAGTACCATATAGATGACTCGCTAGACTATTTGGAGCGTATCGACAAGCTACTAGAGCAATAAATTGATTCGCTAGCTCCACACGATGCGTCTGCCTCTCTTTATTGCTTGGCGATACCTCTTTGCCCACAAGAAGCTAGGTGCCATCAACATAGTCACCCGCGTGAGTGTGCTGGCGATTGCCGTGGTATCAATGACGATGATCTGCGTGCTATCTATATATAATGGGTACGAGCAGATGATCCTCGACAAAGTGGTCGGACTAGACCCACAGCTACTGATCACGAAGGGAGATGAAGCCCCCTTTGACGAAGGCGTAGTGACCCAAAAGATTAGTTCGATAAAAGGGATCGAATCGATTGCTCCGCTTGTGTGGGGTGAGGGGCTGGTGAGTCGTACGGAGGGCGAGAGCTTCTCCGCGGCGCATCTATATGGTGTAGACAGTGCCTACCTGCGCATCTCTAGCATGGAGCGGTACCTGTACAGTGGAGACATAGCGATACATCCTGGACAATATAATCTGGGTGCCTCGATAGCACTCAACCTAAGCACGATAGCGAACGACACGGATCCGCTCGTCATCACGCTCCCCAAGCGTAAGGGATACATCAACCCGATCATGCCAATGACTTCGCTGAGGCGGTCGCAGGGGGTGCCCGTGTCGGTGCTTTTTACGGACAATGTGGTTTACGACAACTCTATCTTCATGCCGCTCTCTGAGCTACGTTCGCTGCTGATGCTTGACGAGCATCAAGCGCACGGACTAGCCATACAGCTAGACGAGCATGCAGACGAAGGTGCTATACAGAAAGCCATAGCGACAAAGCTGGGTGAGGAGTACATCGTCCGCAACCGCCCCGAGCAGCAGCCGCACTTGATGCGTCTCGTGGCTATCGAGAAGTGGATCACGTCGCTCATCTTTGCCTTTATCCTCCTATTGGCTGCTTACAATGTGATGGCTAGTATCTCGATGCTTCTCATATCGAAGCAGGAGGATATAGCGATCCTACATGCACTCGGCGAGACGCCACGGGAGATCAGACGCACCTTCCAGCTAGAGGGACTGATGGTGACACTCATCGGTGCTGTCGGTGGCATAGCTATCGGCATCATCCTCTGCTTGCTACAGATACGCTATGGGTGGCTCACGATCGATCTAGCTTTGGATTCGCAACCTTACCCAGTAGCTGTACGACTGACAGATCTATTCGTAGTGCTCTTACTGGTCTTTGCCGTTGGGTATCTAGCGGCTGTCTATCCCGTACGCAAGCTGATCGCTCACCGCAACGCTTAATCCCGATACTATGACCAACGAAGCCAACACTCCTGGGCTACTGCCTGACGTACCTGAGTACACCGCTCAGATCATACATCTATGGATCGCCGAGGAGAGTATACGTATCCTCACTCGCCAGCAGCAACCGCTGGAGCTACTCCAGCAACATCTGATGCAGTCCGATCCCCTCAGACAAAATCTGATGAAGCAGTTACTCAGCGAGGAGTCGGTCGCACAGATCCTCAGCGGTCAGCACGCTCCTGTCACGAAGCAGCTGCTTGCTGAGTGCGAGGCTATACATAAGAGGGTGAGCCAAGACGAGCGCAACATCGTCTACCAAGGGTGCTACATACTAGTCCTACCGACGATCGTTGCCTTTAGAGCGAAAGATCCACACGCCAAGGAAATGGGTGAGATAGAGATCCTCTGCACGATCCTCTACAACGCCACCATGCAGGGACTCATAGGAAGCAGCACAGCAGGAGCAGAACACTCCCCTACCGACACGCGTGTCTACCAGCAGATCAGCGCACTCTTTGCCCTACTTGATCAGGAGTACCATCGCAAGCATCACAAGGAGGAGCCACAGTCATGAGCAAAGGGCGTATCATCTTACTCGGTGCCTCGGGACAGCTAGGGCGCAGTATCACACGAGAGCTGGCAGAGCGGGGTAATCCTTACGAACTGGTCAGCTACACGCATGAGCAGCTTGACTACACCGACACGGAGTCTGTATCCCGAGCGATCAAGCTCTGGGAAGAGCAAGCTATCGCTTACGACTGGACGATGGTGGTCAACTGCGCTGCCTTCACACAGGTAGACCTTGCCGAAGATCCTGTACACTATCGTGACCTCTTGGCACTCAATGCGCTACTGCCGGCACAGCTGGCGGAGAGCCACTTGCCGATCATACAGATTAGCACAGACTATGTCTTCGACGGGAAGCAGGGTACGCCCTATCATGAGGAGGATAGTACCAATCCACAGAGTCTCTATGGTCGCACCAAGCGTCAGGGAGAGCTAGCACTCCTGATGCACCCGACACATCCCGCTGAGCAGCACCTAGTCATCCGCACGCAGTGGCTATGGGCTCCCTGGGGACACAACTTCGTTCGCACCATGCTACGACTGGCTCGTGAGGGGAAGTCGCTGCGTGTCGTCAACGATCAGATTGGTTCGCCCACGTCGGCGCCTTCGCTGGCACGAGCCATCTGCGAGATCATCGCTTGTTACGATACGGAGCGTACCTTTCGCACGCCCCTACTCCACTATGCCGACCGAGGTATCTGCTCGTGGTACAACTTGGCCTATGAGGCGATCGCCACGCATATTCCTGAGTACGACTTGTCGCAACTGACTCCGATCCCTACGGCTGAATACCCTACGGCTGCCGAGCGTCCCGCCTACAGCGTGCTAGCGACCGATAGGATAACGGCTTGCTACGGCATCACGCCCCCTCAATGGCAAGATGAACTACAGATAGCTATAGACTAAATGCGCGCTAAGGTAGAGGATCAAAGGCTAAATCGTCACATTCTGCGGCTCACGATCCCCAATATCATCTCTAATATCACCGTACCGCTGCTCTCGCTCATCGATGTAGGTCTGGCGGGACACATGGCTCACCCCGAAGCTATCGGCTCAGTCACCGTAGCGGCTACCATAACCAACACGATCTACTGGCTCTTTGGCTTCATACGACTAGGCACGACGGGACTCGTCGCTCAGGCTTACGGCCGGCAAGACAGCTCTGACATCAATCGTCAGCTAGCTCGTGGTATCACGATGGCACTCCTCTGCACGATCGTCGTACTGATCATCTCTCCTTTTGCCACGCTCCTGAGCGGTGTCGTGACAGGCGGTGCTGCTGAGCGACTAGGCGCAGAGGCTGAGCAATATATCCAGATCATCTTCTCGGCAGCACCTGCTGTCATGATGATCTATGCGCTGAATGGATGGTTCATCGGTATGCAAAACACCCGCATCCCAATGATTGCCTCGATGAGTGCACTGGTGGTCAACTTCCTCATCTCCTATACGCTCGTCGTCTACTACCAGATGGGTGTCGAGGGACTCGCTATCGGCACCTGTGTAGCGCAGTATAGCCAGGCACTCCTACTACTCACCACCCTACTCATTAGGTATCGCCATCTCGTGCGTCATATGACGCTGCATCACTTCACGGATACAAAGGGTTATGGACGCTACCTCATCCTCGGACGTGATCTGATGCTTCGCTCCTTGCTACTCAGCAGTATCACGCTCTTCTTCACATACGCCGGTGTCCGTGAGGGCGCGATCGCTGTGGGAGCTAATGCGCTGCTGATGCAGTTCTTCAGTATCTTCAGTTACTTTATGGATGGCTTTGCCTACGCGGGTGAGTCGCTCTCGGGACGCTTCTACGGCGCGGGTCGTATAGACCTACTCAACGCAGTGATAGGTCGTCTCTTTGCCATAGGCATCGTCTTGTCACTCCTCGCTGCGCTCCTCTTTGCGCTCTATCCGGATGGCTTACTTCGTCTCCTGAGCAGTCACGACGAGATCATCGCTTACGCTATGCAGTACCATCTCTGGGCAGCACTGATCCCGCTAGTAGGCTTCGGTGCTTTCCTCTGGGATGGTATCTACGCAGGCACGACCCGCTCGGCAGGTCTCAAATGGTCTATGATAGGATCTAGTATTGTCTTCTTCACGCTCTACTATATACTCTATAATTCACTCGGTATGAACGCATTGTGGATCGCTTTCGATAGCTATCTACTGGTACGTACAGCGATCCTTACGGTGATCTGGTATAGGCGTCCGCTGAGGGATACTACTACCTGACTCTCTTATTATGATGTCTCCGATTCTGTAGCCATAGTAATCGAGGCGAAGCTTTCTTTTTGTCTTCTTTAAGACGGATCTGTATCTGACAAAACGTACCATCCTCGTAACTCTTTATGGAGGCTCCCAAGAAGTCTCCATGAGCATTATAGGCGTTGACGACACCATCTGTATAGGTATAGTTTACACCAAATCCATTAGCCTTTAGATAGGACTTAAATGCCTCAGACTTCAGGTCTCCTTCGCCCGATATACATAGTAGCTGCATATTGATGAAGGGAACACCATTGGGAGCCTCACAGATATAGTTGACCCACCGAATATTAGTCTCGGGGATTTTGTTCTCGAGCGTCTCGAAGTCTAGCGAAGCATCGGACGAATACTCTGGCGCATAGTTGCGTAGCCCTAGAGCTGTCTCGAAAGCTTTTATACTAGTTACATCTTTCTTGCGAAAGTCCTCTACGGATGGGAAGTCTACCGCATCAGGTATGATCTCATGCTCAGCATCCATCGGAGCCTCTGGAGCTGCTAAGGCGAACTCTATATACATAGTCGCTTGTAGCTCTGGGTAGGCGTCATCCATTAGGAAGACAGTCAGCTTAGGATTGCTTTCGTGAGTTCCTCGGAGTACGGGGAAGGTCTTGCCCCCAAACGTAAGTTCTTCCTTATTTAGAGTCTTAAAGCCTAGCTGACTTAACATCTTGCGCGTATTACTGCAGTCTTGGAGCGTCTCCTTGCTATATGCTGCTATGACATCTCCGAGAGGATCTTCTGAAGTCATACCATAGATGACCGCTGTGATAGTCTTTAGTTCAGTATTTACAAAGCCAGGCATAGGTATTTCATGATCCCAATTTATATCCTGAGGAGTACGCCCTAGATTCTTCTCATAGCTTAGTATCTCTTTGTCTACGATGACCCAGTTCTCTTTGACTGGATGAAACTTTAGTAGAGGCAGTTCTTGAGGAGTCTCCTCAGCGACTACGGAGACTGGCACCCGAACGACTGTATCTGCAGCTTGTATGCTAATCTGGCAACTCCCCACATCTATACCAGACACCACACCCAGCTCATCTACCTTAGCTACTGAGGGGCTATCACTAGTAAAGGTCACAGGAGTGTCTTGTGGGGATACACTATAGACGATCTGATGCGTCTCTCTCTTTTTAAGTGTTAGCTCTGTCGTCTCAACAATTAGTACAGTCTCTGAGTCATTGCGGACGGTAACCGTTGAGGTAGCCACCTGATCGCCTAGCTGTGCAGTGATGATCGCCTCGCCTGTAGACAAAGCTGTGACGACACCCTGACTGGATACTGATGCCACTTGCGGGTTTTGGCTCTTGAAGACAATCCTAGACTCAAGGCCTTCAGGAGTACAAGTCGCTGTCAGCTTATACTCCTCTCCGACCTTGAGCTGTATCGCTCCGGGTGAGAGATATATAGTCAGAGATACTCCGACTGGCTTCTCGCATGCTGTAAGGGTTAGCAAGAGAGAGAGGATGATAAGGAGTTTCTTTTTCATAGTTATATTTCTTTTGGGTGATGATTATCGGCGAGCTGGGATTCTTTTTGAGAGAGGTTTCATTGACGCAGAAATACCAGCACGTATATCCTTTTGTAGGATGATCTGTAGCTTGGCAAAGGGCTTGTTGTCGTAAATCTCTATGAAGGCTTGACACATGTCACCACTAGCATTGTAAGCACGGGCTGATCCAGTCTCTGTAATAGTATAGTTCTGGTTGAAGCCATTATTGCTAAACCACTGCTTCATAGCAGCAGACTCTATGTCTTTCTGATTTCGGATGCAGAAGAGCTGAGTATTAATGTATGGATATCCGCTAGGAGCATTGTTGATGTAGTAGACCCACTCGAAGTTTGTCTGAGCGATCTTGTCAGGCTTATGCTCGAAGTCTAGATTTCCCTTTTTAGACTGTGACTCATCAAAGTATCTATATCCTATCTTCTCCTCAGCACCCTTGATGAGCTCCTCATTATGAGAGTTAAACTCACTAACAGCGGGGAAGTCACGACTCTCAGGAACTATCGGATGCTTAGGGTCTAATCTCTTGGAGTAGTTATCTTTTGCAAACTCGATATACATCGTTGCATTGAGGTCTGGACGCTCTTCGTCTAGCAAGAGTACTGAGAGTGTTGGGTCTTGGTCATTGATAGATCGTAGTGCAGGATTAGGGTACCCATTGATCGTATGAGTTGTGAACTCGGTAAAGCCTAGGAGAGCTAACATCTCTTTTGTCACAGGGCAATAAGTCGTCGACTCCTTACCATAAGCATATATCAACCGACCGCCATCAATGGCGTCAATGCCATAGACCGCAGTGGTTATCACGTTAAGCTCTTTATTGACAAAGGCTCTCAGCGTATGCTCATCGTCATACTGTATAGATTTCATCTTACGTCCTAGCGCAGCTTCATACGCCAAAACTTCGGCATCTGTCACCTTACCTGAGGCATCTTGCTCCACTTGAAACTTCATCAGAGGCATCTCTTGCTCCCTAGCAATACTCTCTTCAAATACAGAAACAGAAACATAAGCTGTCGTATCAGCGCTCTTCACAGCTATGCGACAACTACCTTTAGAGCGCCCCATCACTAGCCCCTTGTCATTTACAGTAGCGATGTCAGCTTCATCACTGGAGAAAGTGACGAGTGCATCCTCCGGAGTTACAGTGTATTCAATTTGTGCAGAATGTTCGACGAATAGCTCCAGCTGGTCTGTCTTCAAGCTTAGGGAGGTGCGTGCTGGTGTAGACCCAGCCTGTACGACAACTCGTGAAGAGGCTGTCTTGTCTCCCACCTGAGCAGTAACGATAGCCTCACCAACTGAGACACCGACTACTTGTCCATCAGCATCGACCGATACAGCTGGATTACTGCTTTGATAGGAGACTACGTAGTCCTTTCGCTCTGGGGTGCAAGTGAGGGTCAGCTTTTGGCTTTCTCCCACTTGTAGAGTTAGTAGTTCAGGAGTCAGAGTTATCGTTGTGGGGTTCGGAGTAGACATAGGCTCCGAGCAAGAGTAGACCATCGCAAGGAATAGTGCTACGAACAAGGTATAAGTATGTTTCATCTGAGTAGAGAGCAATTAGTGTTATACTATATGGTATCTTTCTTTGATCTAGACGAAGCCTAGGTAACGGTCGTTACCTAGGCTTCATTCTTTAGGGGGGTTACAAGATGATCTTCTGGACCTCTTGGGTACTATCAGAGTAGGTAGTCTTGCGTATATAGACACCCTTGTCTGGAGTGCTGACTCTGCGTCCCGATAGGTCATAGTACTCCACGAGAGTCGTCGTCCTTGACATAGTGCTAGGCTCACTGATGCTATTTGGATTCTCGCCATTGATATAATACTCCGTTATGCCAGAGCCGAGACGTATATCCCCGTCTATGTAGAGAGCTTCCATTCCTACCTTCTCTTTTGCCTCTTGGTAGAAGTAGATAGTGCGATCATTCTCATCATACTTATAGAACTCGTACTGATCGTAGAATGAATATGGCACATCCGTCATATCTGTCTCGATATTTTTATATTCCTCAGCTTTAAAGGTCTTGAGCTGTCCATCTATATATAGGTTATAGTATAGGTGAGACGGGTCGAGGTAGTTAAAGTCTGCAGAGTAGTAGCTTAGACTAAACTGCAAGCCACCAGGACCTCCGTGTGGACTCGGGTCGTATGGTTGGTAAGCGGTAAGTTTGGGAGGCATCGGTGCTGCTGGTTTCTTGTCCCACAGGTTGATGAGAGCATAGCGATAAGAGTCGAAGATATTGGTACTGCGATCATCGTCTATACTCTTATGTATCATGAGCATACCCTTAGTACTTAAGGAGTTCTTTTCCTCATCGTATGTGAAGACTAGAGGATCCGAGCTAAAGCAAGGCTTGTCAAACTCGGTGCCCATCTCGTCTATACCTTTGCCCAAGATCGCTGAGGATGCGTATACATAGCAGGCTGTCTTGGTGTCTATACCTACATAAGATGTTGGCGGAAAGGTTACTGTACTCCCCTCTCTTACACCTTTAATCCACAGTCCCTTTACATTTGCAGATAGATCTCCTAGATATACGTCGTTGCCATCGAAGGCATACTTAACAGGATATAGCTGCGACTTACCCTCCATATCCATATAAAGCATCAGTCCATCCCACACTTTGGCTCCAGCAGATGGTGCGATTGTATTATTAGCTTTGCGTACAGCCTTATAAGATCCTTCGGCATAGCTTGTCCATGATCCAGAAGCTTTACACATACCTATCATCTCACCCTCGGGGATTATCATGATGAGTGAATCGTTACGCCACACATATCGTAGCACTTGATTATCCTCCCCTTCATTAGGGCGGAATGTGTTCTTGCCATCTTGAGAGACAGGGTGTATACGGTAGAGATATCCGTAACTCTTACCACCATTGAAGATGTCGTCCTCAGAGTAAATCGCTTGAGGTAGCTGAAAGGAGATCGTATCGCCATCAGAGCGCGAACCCTTTATCCATGTTTTCGTGTAGAGTGTATTGAGTGGATTCTCTAGATACACTGCCCCATCATTGCCGAATATCATTCGCTGCCAGTCGCCAGAGCTAGAGTCTGCTATGGCATAGTAGTAGACAGACTCAAACCCAGTCGTCGTCCGGTAGAGATCTATCGTATCTCCCGCTGGTGGCTGGGTGATAATCGTTGGTTCGTCCTGTGCTAGGACTAAAGATCCCATACATAGGGATAGCAGCATCATAAAGAGTACCTTCTTCATAATAGTCTTATTTTGATTTTGAGTTAATATCCGTAGCAATGTGAGGGCAAATATATCTAAATATTTTGTTAAACGCAATACGTAAGCTAATTGCTATCAGCGATACTGAGGGTGTCAACAAGCTGTTCATAACCCCACTTATTCTGTCGAAAAGTCTGTTCATAACTCGTCAATAACTCACAGCTAACTTATTTGCTTATTTCGGGAAGTTGTATAGCTACGAAAAGATTTCAATATTGCAAATAAGTTACGGTTGAGTTATCAACCAGTTTTGATCAAGTTATCAACAGGTACAGATAGAAAGCGAGACGACCGTAACTGCTCACGATCGTCTCGCTCTTTTGTATCCTCTAAGTAGCCAGCAGAGCCAGTTAGAGGAGATCAGATGTTAGAGTCATTAGCTCCTGCACAGCGGGAGTTATGAACAGATTCGACGCGCCATCATCATCATCATAAGTAGATATAGAAATAAACTATACAGATATCATATATAGATGATGATGTATGGGGTGTCGGGAGCGTGACTAGAACTTGTACTGCGCTCCCACGGTCACCATGTGCAGTGGCTTGGCAGCGACGAATGCCTGCTGCTCGATCTGCTGACGGAGGAAGCAGTCGTACTGGAGCGAGAGGCGCAGGTGGTCTTGCTGTATGAAGTAGTTGACACCTGTCGAGAGCTGATGTGAGCGTCCCTCGGTCAGTGCGGTCAGATTATTCAGTTTGAGGTCTTGCTGAGCCTTCGGGTCGAAGTGTCTATTGCGGTCATAGTAAGCGTACCGACCGAAGAGCTCTAGGTCAATAGGCTTGATACGCTCCACAAGCTGTGTCATGCCAGCGATGAAAGGGCGCTGTACGAAGATATTGTTTTCAAAAGTAGCAGGCGCTTTGGGACCCACGGCTAGGTTAGCGTTTTGCCATCCAGGTTGTAAGCCCATAATGCCCTCAGCAGTGAGCATCAGCTGCCCGCCTCGATGCTCGATCGTACTTGTGAGGAATGCACCGCCGTAAGCACGTAGCATGCGGTCTTTCTTGAGCGTAGCTGTCTCCTGGTCAAAGGCGTAGTACCCATCCGTAGCTGGTAAGTAGCCACCATATCCCGATAGTCCGAAACTGACGTTGTGGTTACTACCTTGCTCGGTTAGAGCTAGTCGTAGAGCTAGGTCTGGGCTATTCTTAATCATCCCTTTGCCTGCATTGCCTGCTAGGATAGAGAGCGTCGACTCAAGCTGCCACCGCTTGCTCTGGTCTAGAGCTCCTTTGTATCCGACCATCAGTCCCATGTCGGTATCTCCAGGGAAAAGATCGGCCATATAGAGTGATCGCTCGAAGGCTGCTCGCTTGCTAGAGCTATAGGGTAGCTCATAGCCGAAATCGATCATGGCTAGTCCCCCCTTGACGAAAGCTCCCTCAGCCCAGTGGGGCTTGTACTCGGCATAGACGTTGAAGATAGAGATCTTCTGGTCGCTAGCGTTGATCTCGATCTTGGAGCCCAGGTCACCATAAGTTGCTTGGGTAGCGAGTCGTCCACGACGTATCCCCATCCTTGTGGTGGGCTGGTCGTAGGGAGGTGTGACGTTGCCCACCTTGATGTAATCAGCCTCGGAGCCATACTGAGCGATGGCCTGAACGTATCCGCTGAATGTGAAGCGTACCTGCTCCTGCGCATGAATAGTCGTACTACTGAGGAGTAGGACGAGAGCGAGTAAAGAGAAAAGTCTTTGCTGCTTTTTTGAAGTCATAAGTCTATGAGATTAGAAGTTTGTGCAAAGGTAGAGATATTCTCACCGACTGACCGCTACTTAACGAAAGCTTAATCTACGGCTGGCGTTTCAGGGCTAACGCATTATAATATAAACAAAGCAAGCTCATCTCAATCTCTTCCGATGAATTTTCAAATATCTCGGGAGATGTTTTTGATTTCCTCCCGAGGAAATGTCGAAATTCTTCGGACTTATCAGATGATTCTTCCGAAGTTTCATTTGATTCTTCCGAA
>OGPS01000599.1_pt1 | contig 32942 bp, 32 predicted proteins | sample 1552931 | NCBI WGS metagenome assembly OGPS01 (sample SAMEA2580252, study PRJEB22360) | human gut metagenome | biome: human gut; feature: human-associated habitat; material: faeces | place: Denmark | collected 2008/2010 | reverse complement strand
AAAACTTAAATATATTATTTATATATTTAAGTTTATTTTACTTTTACAATTCACTGAAATAAAAAGTATAAGAAATAATAGATTTACTGGTTGAAAATTTATCTAGAAAATGTTATAATAACCATACTAATCGCAAATATCCAAATAATAATTTAGGAGGAAAAGATATGAACGAAGTTATTGCTGAGATTAGCTATGAAAAAGTATGGAATGATTGTTTTTATATTGCCGTTTTCGAGAACGAGGCTTGTTTAGAATATGATCAGCCTGAATTTTTGAATGCAAATGCAAGCAAAAAAATAATGTTTAAGGAAATTGGAAATTTAAGCAACTTTTCAACTGATATTATTTTTTTAATTGACAATATTGTAAATCTCGAAAGTGTTATAGTTATTAATTATCGTAAAAAGGCAATAATAACTATTAACAGTAATCGATTTACTATTAACGTTTCTGAAAACTTAATAAACCTTATCAAAAAAATGAAAAAATAGTAAACAAAAGTAATCAAAAGCATAAACTTTTTATAGAGCTATCACATTTTATTGTGAAAGCTCTATTTTATAAAAAATTATATATAATTTAAGATTTATAATTATATTAATTAAGCCTGAAAATCAATTTTAAATAATTCTAATTATTAACCAATTAATAAATATATATAAAGAAAAAGAACTTGATAAAAATTCAACCATTGCAAATTTTGTAACAGTTCAAAATGAAAGCGGACAAACAGTTACAAGAAATATTCATTATTACAATTTTGTGCAAAACTCTGATAATGGACTACATGTTCATTATACGAGTAATTTATCGTTAGGATTGGAGGGGCAATGTCTTTAATAAGTGTAAAAAATTTAACATTCGGATATGATGGAAGCTATAATAATATATTTGAAGATGTTTCTTTTAATATAGATACTGATTGGAAACTAGGTCTAATTGGAAGAAATGGAAAAGGGAAAACAACATTTTTGAAATTATTGCAAGGAAAATATGAATATAAAGGAACAATATTTAAAAATGTTGATGTTGATTATTTCCCTTTTGAAGTTGTCAAGAAAGATAGAATGTCAATAGAAATAGTAAATGAAATTGCTCCAAATGTTGAGGACTGGGAAATTATAAAAGAATTAAGCATGCTAAATACAGATACTGAAATCTTATATAGAAATTTTAATTTATTAAGTGGTGGCGAACAGGTAAAAATACTTTTAATAAGTTTATTCCTTAAAAGAAATAATTTTTTACTTATAGATGAACCTACAAATCATTTAGATATAGAAACAAGAAATAATTTAGTCAATTATTTAGAAAAGAAAAAAGGTTTTATATTGGTATCTCACGATAGAAATTTTTTGGATAAGGTTGTAGATCATATAATTTCTATAAATAATACTAATATCGATATACAGCAAGGTAATTTTTCATCTTGGAAGGAAAATAAGGATAGGCAAGATAATTTTGAAATAGTAAAAAATGATCAATTGCAGAAAGATATAAATAGACTTGAGAAAGCCTCTAAAAATTCTGCAAAATGGTCAAATGAAGCTGAAAAAGGAAAAAGTAAAAAACATAATTCTGAAACAACAATAGATAAAGGTTATGTAGGACATAAGGCTTCTAAAATGATGAAAAGTTCAAAAGTTATGGAACAAAGAATTGAAAAAGAAATAGAAGAAAAGACTAACTTATTAAAAAATATAGATAGAAATGATACATTAAAGATTATTCCTCTAGTAAGTAACAAAAGTCCATTAATTTTAGTAAATAATTTGCAAATAAAATATAGTGATGAAACAATATTTAATCCTATTTCTTTTGAAGTGGATAATGGAGATAGGGTTGCAATAGTTGGCAAAAACGGTATAGGTAAATCAAGTATATTAAAACTCATTTTAAGAAAAAAATTAGATTATAATGGAGAATTTAATGTAGCAAATGATCTAAAGATATCTTATGTATCACAAAGCACGGAAGATTTAAAAGGAAATTTAAAATCTTTTGCACAAGAAAATAAAATAGATGAAAGCATTTTCAAAGCAATGTTAGTAAAAATGGGGTTAACACAATATGATTTTGATACTAATATACAAGATATGAGTGAAGGTCAAAAGAAAAAAGTTTTAATTGCAAAAAGTATATCAGAACAAGCTAATATTTATATATGGGATGAGCCTTTGAATTATATTGATATATTAACAAGAGAACAAATAGAAGATGCTATTTTAAATTATAATCCTACTATTATTTTTGTAGAACACGATGAAACATTCATAAAAAAAGTGGCAACAAAAATTATAAATTTAAAAAAATAAACAGGTCATTAAATGCAGTATGAAAAAGAGGAAATAAAATTATAAAAAGATATAAACAAGATGAAATTGAAGAATCAGCTTATATGAAAGATTAGATTTTAAAAATATCTGATCTTCTTTCATTTTGGACATAAAAGAGGTGAAGTAGGGGGATAGCCATATTTTCTTAATGTTGTATCAATATAAATATTTTATAATAAAGAATAAAAAGCCTAAAATAACGGATTATAAGAGTTGATTTTAAGATGTTTTTATATTTTAACCATATAACTTTGTTGGTTAATATCTTAGCAAAAAAGTATAAGAAATAATAGATTTACAAATATATATTAAGAGTATTGACTTTTAAATATGTTTAAATTAAACTAAAAATTAGTGCATTCATAAGTGCACTAATAATATATAAGGGGGAAAAAAAGTGAAAAAACAAATTACAATATTTTTAATTATTGCAACATTGCTAATAAGCTTATTTACAATGACAGGATGTAGCAATAAAAATGAAAATCAAAATGATAAAAACAAAATAAAAGAAACAAGCAATACGTATGATATTAATGATATTGAAATTTCAAAATTAGGACATTATATTACTTGGAGTGTAGGATGGAAGGGAACTGTCAACTTCCTAATTAGAAAGCCTTTAGGCGATGAGCATGATTATTTTAATTATGAAAAAAATGAAAACGGAGTTATTATTATAGCTGATGGTTATACAGATATTTATAATAATCAAAGTATTGATTCAGTAATGGAGCAAAGCAAAGACAAGATTGTCGAATATTTAAATAAGTCTTAAAAAAATGATACAAAATATGATATGACTTTCGCTAAAGGTTCTATGCAAAACATTTCTTCTTCTAGCGAATTAATAAAAGCAATTTATAGTGAAATTTACAATAGTGATAAATTTGGTGAAAGTAATCACAGTATGCTTTCATATAATGGCAAAATAACGGATGATAAAAACAACACCATGAAATTTAGTGCCTATGTAGTTCAAAGTAATATAGAAAAAACATACTATTCTTATATGTTGGCAATTGATGGTACTGATAATCAAAGTATCGATAATAGTGTATTAGAGAAATATGCTTTAGATATGGTTCATACAATTTATGAACATAATTTAAAAAATTAGTATATATTGGTTTGTTTGAACATGAGTATAACTTATAATTAAAATATTTTAAAATTAATAATAGAAAGGTAATGTGATAAAGATGAATCAAAATTTAGATAAATCATCAAAAAAGAAAAATACAGGTTTAATTATAGGAATAGTAGTTGCAGTTGTTGTGATTGGAGCTGTTTTTAGTAGCAAATTTCTTTTAAGCAAAAATAAAAATGAAACAAAGGATAATAATATATCATATAATCAGCAATATCTAGATGCATCTAGAAATTTGAAATCTGAATATGATTTTAAAGAAATATTTGATTCGTACACAATTATGTTAAATGATAAAAAAAGTTATATTATAAAATCAAATGATAACTACCATATAAATTCAATAAGACTTTCACAAGGATTTTTCAATGGAATGTCAGGATTCTATAAAAATGGTGAAGGAAAGTGGATAGCGTCTTTTAATATTATAACGCTTAACAATTCTACACTTTTAGAGGTAAAAGATAAAATAACTTCAGATGGTTATTATAATATTATTGAGGAAACTTCAAAGTATATTTTATCTACTAATGGAAAGGATTATGTCTATAATTTTTTTATGGACGATATTATATTTGAGGTACAGTTATCTACCTATGATAATTCATTAAAAAATGATGATGTTATATCTATTATTAAGAATATAAAAAGTATAGTTAAAGAAGATGATATGAAAGAACCATATCTTGTTGATAAGATTATAAATGTAAAATTAAATAATGGATATAAAATAAAATCATATTTAATTATAGACTATATTAACAATGATATTATGAATGATACTAATTATTCTGTTAGTTTATCTAGTGCAGAAGATAACGGGGATGATAGTATTTTAGATATATATTATTTAACTCAAAGAATTATCAATAATTATAATTTAAAAACTCAAGTAAACGAAAATCCTAAAGTTTATTATGACCAAAATCAAAATAGTTTTATAATAACTGAAAATAATATTAATCAAATATTTAAGATAAGAAAATCTAATATAGACGGAGATAATATTGAAATAAAAACTTATAAACAATTTGTTGATAGTGTTAAAACCTTTTTTGAATAATATTATTATAGGTGTATTGGAATCCGTAGTATCTTATAAATAATAAATTTATAAAAAGAGAATTGACAAAAATTATATAGTCAATTTTTAGGAAATTTTGAGGAGAATAATATGTTGAAATTTATTCATTTATTTAAAAATTATTATTTTGGTATATCTTTTATAGGAATTATGGCTTTTCTGATACAAGAAATTCCATATATGGTTATGCCATTAATTAAACCAATATCAAATCCAATAATGAATATGCAAAACGAAATTAAATGGCTTGAAATATTACAAAGTGTATTTGGTATATTATCTATGTTTTTATTAATATTAGTAGTTAGAGATGATATTAAATTTTTTTCAATATCAACGACAAAAGAAAAAATATTCTTTTCTTTAATGATTATTATGATATTAATAAATTTTGTTGGATGGATTTTGTATTATGTTGGATTTCAAAAAGGATGGTTGATAGTATTTAGTCAATTTGCAGTTATTCCTTTATATTATCTATTTTTTGGATTGTGGAAAAGTAATTATTTATTAGTAGGAACTGCTTCTGTTTTTTTTGTAATCCATACAATTAATGGATATATAAATTTTATGATTAATAAGTATTAATTACAACTAATATGTAATTTGTCGCTTAAATTTAATTTTAAAATGAAAAAATAAAAAAAGTATTACACAAAAACAAAATTTATGCTATAATACACATATCAAATAGCGAAAGCGTAAGTCCAGAGAAAAGGACTTACGTTTTTTTGGTATATGAAAATCCACGGGTTCTACCCGTGGATTGTTATAGATTGAAATTTATTAAAGCTAATGTAATTTTTAAAAAATAGTTATCTTAAAATGTAAAAAGTAAAAAAATACTTTTTTGCATTTTTTTGCTATATTTGCAAAGTTCGACAAATTCTGCAAATAAAATGTGTTATTTAAGTAATAATTTTGTCCAAACACAGCAAAAGAATAACTTAAAAGTTATATAGTATTTTTTCATGTATACAAAGAAATAAGTAGGGAATAGGGGAATAGGCTATTTTTAGAAAGGTATAAAAATAGAAATTTAAAATATTGAAATTAATTTTAAAACAGAAAAATAAATATATAAAAATTTATTCTATTAAAATATAAAGTAAAAAGAGACTTTAATTCTTATTATAAAAATGGATGTTACGATATTAAGATATTTTTAAACAACTATAGATAAATATTTGTTATTATTATATAATAGCATTCAATAGTTCAAAAAATAATAAGAATTAAAATTTATATTTACTTATATATGAAAATTAATTTTAAGCAATTTAGATTATTAACTAATTAAATTATTCATTTAAAACTTTATAAATTGATTTTAAAGCTTTTAAACTTATAATATATAATTTCTATTTATAAAATTTAATAGGATTTGTACTATTATAATTATATAGTATAATCTCTGAAAATCACTAAAATAACGGCTTACGAGAATCGATTTTAAGCCATTTTTATTTTTTAGGCTTATAGTTTGTTGTTGATAAAATACGGCGAATATAGAGAAATAGGCATTTTGAAGATTTTTGAAAAAATTATAATATGAAACAAAAATTATTAAGTAACAAAATTAAATTTTAAATAGAAAAATTATTTAGATGTAAAATTATAAGGATAAATTATAAGACTGATTTAAAATTGATTTTAGAAATAAATATCTGGGACTAGACTAACATTATTACAGGATTACAGGTAATAAATGATAAAGTAATAATGTTAGTCAAACGATAGATATAAAAGCCTTTAATGCTAGTAAGTACAAGAACTTGCGGGTAGGACTCTGAAAGGGGTTCTATTATTTTGCTCCTATCCCTTATTGCACAAAACTTTGATTTTGCGCAATGTTTAATATTTCTTTTTTATACTTCTCTTATATCTATTGCTACATATTATAATGATAAAAAAAGATACAATATCTGCATACACTATGTTTGCTAAATATTGTATCTAAGTTACCTATACTATTTAGTAATAATTTTTATAAAATATTAATCCGATTATCAATTTATACTACTAATTTACTCATTGTTTTCCTCCTTATTTTCTGTAAAATCTTCTCTTTTCCCTTCAATTATTTCATCATAAAGTTTTAATTTATAATTTAGTCTATTAATTGTTTGACTAATGTTTTTTTGTTTTTCTAATAACTTTTCTTTTTGTACTTCTAATAATTGCTTTCTTGCAACTATTGTGCTTTTGCCTTTGTTAAATAGATCAATATATTTTATTAAACTTTCAATTTCTACACCTGCATTTCTCATACATTTTATAAACTCAATTTGATTACAAGTCTTATCATCATAATTTCTTATTCCACTTTTTGTTCTTGGTACATTAGATATTAAACCTATTTTTTCATAATACCTTAATGTATCTGGTGTTAAATCATATTTCTTACTTACTTCTGCAATAGTCATATATATTTACTCCATTCTACATCATATCTTCTATATCTTTAATTATTTGCTTTAGTGTTATTCCATTTTCTTTTAATAGTTCATTTACATCATATCTATCATAAAATGATTTTGCAATTCCATAATTTTTAACTTTTACAGAACTTTTTCCATAAAATCGTGCAATTTTCTCTCCAAATCCACCTTCTAACATTCCATCTTCTAATGTTATAACTATATCATGATTAGACTTTAATTTTTCAAGTAAATTTTCATCTAGTCCTGTAATATATCTAGGGTTTATCAATGTAGATTGAATATCCAACTTTTCATCCAATTCTCTTTGTAATTCTTCTCCTAATTGATAAAAATCTCCTAGTGCTAAAATTGCTACTTTATTACCTTCTATTTCAATCTTATATTTGTTTAAATTGCTATAATCAGTATCTATTATTCTTTCATCTGATATTACGCCATTACATGGAATTCTAATTGCCACTGGATGTTCATTTTGTTCTATACTCCAATCTAACATTGCAAAATATTCTTGTTTTGACGTTGGTGCTAAATAGACCATATTGGGGATATTTGAAATTAGCGCAATATCATAAATTCCTAAATGTGTAATATCATTCATTCCATATACTGATGCTGTATTTACTAAAATTGTAGCTGCATTTTTATTTATACATAAATCTTGTGATAATTGATCATATGTTCTTTGTATAAAACTGGAATGTGTAGCAAAAATAGGTTTTCCTCCATTTTTGGCAATTCCAGAAGCCATTGCTACACCATGTTCTTCTGCAATTCCAACATCTACAAATTGTTTTCCTGCAAGTTTTCTTTTTTCTTTTGTGAATCCTATATTAGTTGGCACTCCTGCGACTATTGCAACGACTTTTTCATCCTTTTTCATTTTTTCTAATAAATAATCTGCTGTCAGTGTTCCATAATCTTCTCCATCAAAATTAAATTTAGATTTTCCAGTATCTATATCAAAAGGCATAGTCCAATGCCATGATTCTTTGTTTCCTTCTGCTATTTTATATCCTTTCCCTTTTTGTGTATTTATATGAACCACAATTGGATGATTTATGTTTTTTACTTGTTCAAATGCCTTTATAAGTTCTTCTATATTATTTCCTTCATTTACATATATATAGTCTAATCCCATTGCTTTAAATAAATTACATTCATAAGCTCCATTTGTTTGTCTTAATTGTTTTAAGTTTTTATAAAGTCCACCATGATTTTCTGCGATAGACATATCATTGTCATTTACTACAATTATAAAATTATTTGTTTGTTCTCCTACAAAATCAAGACCTTCTAATGCTTCTCCTCCACTTAAAGAGCCGTCTCCTATAACTGCTATAACATTATAATTTTCATTTTTCAAATCTCTTGCTTTTGCAAGCCCAGAAGCCAAACTTAACAGATGTTGATGTATGCCCGATTTTAAAGAAATCATGCTCACTTTCATCTGGATATGAATAGCCTGTTACATCATCATATTTTTCTTCATAAATAAAGGCATCTTTTCTTCCAGTTAGTATTTTATGTGTATAACTTTGATGTGATACATCATATACTATCTTATCTACTGGCGAATTAAATAAGTGCTATTGTTGCTTCTACCATGCCAAAATTTGGCCCGAAATGTCCTCCATGAATACTTAATTTTTTTAATAAGATTTCTCTTATTTCTTTAGCAAGTTCTTCTAGTTCTTTGTTTGATAATTGTTTTAAATCTTTTGGTTCATTTATTTTACTTAATACTTTTAACATTTTTATCCTCCTATAATATTTTTTTCTATTATTATATATCACTTAGAGTTGACTCAAAGTCAATAGCTTTTATAAAATTTATTTAAAAAATATATTAACATAAAATTAATCAATTAATAAAAAAGACTTTGTATAAAAAATTATTATATAATATACAAAATCTTTTTTATTTTAATTTTATATTATCAGAAACTATTAACTATTAAAAGTTACATGATTGAAAACAATATTTTCCATCTTTCTTAATTATAGATATGAATATTTCCTTTTCAGAGCTTTTCAAAGTTAAATAATATGAATTATCAGAGTTTTTTGTTACACTTTTTATTGTCACTTTTGAATAAGTAGTATCAGATATTATATCAATATATCCATTTACTTTTTCTTCATATCTAAAGACTTTTCTAAGGGTTTCTTTAGAATATGTATAGTTCATTTTCTCTTGTAGAAATTTAATCAAATTCTCTTCACTTATAAAGTACCATGAAACTTCATCTACTGAATCATATTTTGCTCTTAATTGATCCTTTTGTTGATTGTTTAAAGCTGTACAATATGTATTATTAGTATCAAAAACGGCATATCTTAATGGATAACTGTCAGATTTATCTATAACATCGAATAGTTTCTCTGGACTTTGGTATTTTATTTGTGTAAATGGGTTATTAACACTATCATTTAAAAAGTTTAATAAGCTTGTATCTTCTTCATTACTAGTTTGTAAATTTTTTGTTACTACCTTGCATGAATAAAAATAATATATATTATCTATTTTACTAACAACCAACTCTACATCTTTTCCATCAGTTAATACAGGATTTGGCAATGTTAAATAATATTTATCATTAATTTTATATCCACTTTTTATAGTAAATGTATAATGTAAATCATCATATTTTTCTGCAAAATATTTTTTTATCTTCTCATTATAATTAAATGCTTTTCTTAATGTGTTTTTAGAATATGTATAATTTGTTTTTTCTTTAAAAAGTTTTATTAGGTTTTCTTCTGTTATAACTTTGAAAGAACCAAACTCTTCTCTTCCATTTGCTAATATCTTAACTTCTTCAGAACTAGCTTCAGTAGAATAGTCGCTATTCATTATTGCATAAGCTAATGTTTCACTGTCTGCTGATAAAGGACTAAATACTTCTTTAAATAAGTTTTCAGGCTTATCATAATTTACACAAACAAATGAAGTACTTGCATTTCCATTTAATAGTTTTAATATTTCTTTACTTTCTTCATCACTGATTTGTGTTTTCTTATTTTCCTGTGTATTTTTATTTTGATTTATTAAAGCTATTTCAATATATTTAAGAATTTGATTATTAATTTCTGTAGTATATTTACCATTTGGAAGATCTTTTACTGCACTTAATAAGTCCTCGGGGAAGATAGATTTTAAAGAATTTCCATAGTTTTCTCCATCTTGTGGTTGCTTTATTTCTATTAAATCATATTCATTTGAGCTAGACACTTCAAACACTAAAGTTAGTGGCCCAGAAGCGCTCCCTTCCGTTTGAGGAACAGTAGTATTTTGAGTTGAGTAAACACCATATTCTGCTAAAATATATGAATATATTTTATTATCTTTTATTTCAGAACGTAAAACAATATGTCCTTCTGAAAAAGTATTACTTGAAGTTTTATTACTTGAATATTCTTTTTCTGCTAATTTTATTAATTCTCTTTTTATAGCATTATTTAATTTTTCTTCGTCAATATTTTGAATATTATTACTTGCCATACTGTTATTTGTGGCACCGTTATTATCTAATGTGATTACCTTTTTTCCTAAAAATCTTGCACCTGTGAAAATACCTACTCCAATTAATGCAACAGCTGCAATCGATGCAATTGATATTTTAAAAACCTTTTTGCCTTTTGGTTTTTCTTCCTTTGTTTTTTTCGTTTGGTTTGTTTCTTCATTTTTAATTTTTTCAAAATCTTCCATAATAATTCCCCCTAAATTTTCTGGAACTTTTATTTGTTCCATATAATTATTTATTTTATTTTTTATTATTTCATCAAGTTGATTATTCATTACTCCCCACCTCCTTTGGCGGTTATTTCAAGCATTTCTTTTAGAGAATTTAAAGCTTTATAGTACCAGGTTTTAATAGTATTGGTTGGTTTTTGCATACAATTTGCAATTTCTTCAAAAGTAAAATTCATGTAAAATTTCATTATTAGTATTGATTTAGTATCAATGTCTAGTTTGTTTAAGGCATTTTCAAAATCAATTTTTTCTTCTAAATTAATTCTATTTTCAGAACTTAACTGCACATTACCGATAATCTTCAATACATATAATCTTTGAATTCTTTTTTAGAAAGTTTTTGGATTCATTTATAGCAATTCGAATGATCCATGTTTTGAAAAATTCGGGATGTTTTAATGTATGTAAATTTGTATAACTTTTATATATAACTTCATCAAAAACATCTATAGAATTTTCTTCATTGTTTAGAAATGCATAGATAACTTTATATACGGATTCTTTTACAATGTCCATTATTTGTACAAAAGAGTCTGTGTTTCCATTGTTAAATTCTTTTATTAGCCTTGATAGTTCTTCTTTTGCTTCCATCTTTTCCCCCTTCATTTTATTTTTATAACTATTAGACAATTAAGATAAGAAAAAAGTTTCAGATAATTTAAAATAATTATATCATTAAAAAGAAAAAGAAAATGTAATTTTTATATTACATTTTCTTTTCAAAACCATTTCAAAATAATTTTTATTTAAATCTTTTTAAATATGCATCCATTTTTTCTATGAATTCTTTATTATTTTCTGTTGATACCATTTGACTTATTAGTTGTTCTGTAACATCTGTGACTGGTAAGCTATTCATAGCTTTTCTAATAGCATATACAGTTTCTAGTTCTTTTGCTGTTTGAAGTAAATCTTCTCTTCTTGTTCCTGATTTATTAATATCAATTGCAGGGAATATTCTTTTTTCAGATAATTTTCTATCTAAAACAACTTCCATATTGCCTGTACCTTTGAATTCTTCAAATATAACATCATCCATTCTACTTCCTGTTTCTATTAATGCAGTAGCAAGTATAGTTAAACTTCCACCATTTTCAATATTTCTTGCTGCACCAAAAAATTTTTTTGGTTTATGTAGAGCTGCAGGATCAAATCCACCAGATAAAGTTTTGCCAGAAGATGGCACCACTAAATTGTACGCGCGTGCCAATCTTGTAATACTATCTAATAATATAACAACATCTTTATTTTGTTCTGTTAGTCTCTTAGCTCTTTCTAAAACCATTTCTGCAACTTTAACATGATGCTCTGGTAATTCATCAAATGTTGAGTATATTACATCTCCTCTTATAGAACGTTTCATATCTGTTACTTCTTCTGGACGTTCATCTATCAATAAAACAATTAATTCAACTTCAGGATTATTATGAGTTATACTATTTGCTATTTTCTTTAATAATGTAGTTTTACCAACTTTTGGAGGTGCTACAATCATTCCTCTTTGACCTTTCCCAACAGGACACATTAAGTCTATAATTCTCATTGCATATTCAGATTTAGCTGTTTCTAATTTTAGTCTTTCAGTTGGATATATTGGTATTAAATCATCAAATTTTTTTCTTCTATAAGCCATTTCTGGAGCTTGTCCGATTAACTTCTCCAACAAATATTAAAGCAGGAAATTTTTCACCTTCTTTAGGTTGTCTAGAAATACCTTTTATTTTGTCTCCTTTGTCCAATCTAAATCTTTTTATTTGAACAGGAGAAATATATACATCTTTTGGACTTGGAAGATAATTTTCTCCTCTTAAAAATCCATATCCATCTGGTAAAACTTCCAATATTCCCTCTACAATTTCATCATCTTGATTTGTTACTTTATAGCTAACTGAGCTACTTGTTGAAGGTATATTTTCATTAATATTCTCATTTGTATTTTGCTCATTATTTTCACCTTTGTCTTTTTCCTCTGATAAAATATCAATTAAATCTTCTTTTTTTAATTTTGAAACGTTTTTTATACCTCTTTCTTTTGCTAATTGGCGTAATTCAACCAATGTACATTCATTTAAATTCATAATATTATGTACCCCCTTAACTTTTACTTTTTAAATTAATTAATAAATATATTTACATAAAAATATATTAATTTTAAAATTTTAATATGTTTACTTTTTTATTTTATCATGTTTGGAATTTTTAACAAGAATTAAATTAATAGAATAAATTGTTGAAAGAGGCAAAGTAAATAGTATAAATATACGAGTATCTATGCCTCTATATATGTATTTTAATTTGTAATATCATAATAAACTCTTTCATTTGGTAAATACATACCCAACTTTTCACGTGCAATATTTTCTATATATTCAGTTGAATTAACACTTTCTTTGGTCTCTAAAAGACGTTCATTATTTGCTTTCTCTTCTGCAATTTGTTTGGCATAATTGCTTTGTTCTTGATTATATGCATTTAATGTTTTTTGTTGTACAATTAAAGTATAAACAACATATATAGCAATAATTAATATTAATATTTTTTTATATGGTTTTTTTATTTTTTTCATCAGTGTAAATCTCTCCAACATAATTAATATTGTTTCCTATAAATATATTTTTCTACATTATACAGGAAAATCCTTCTTTTGTGAAGTGTTTTTTTTATTTTTATTAAATCTTTTTACTTTTTTTACAAAATTTTCTGAAAATTTTATTAAATTTTTGTTTATATTTACAGTTATAAATGTAATTGGTCTAAAAAACACTTTTTTTAGAATTTTAAAGATTATACTAAAAGGAAATAATACAATTTTAATTATACCGCTTAGTATAGTTTTTATGAATTTTATTATTTTAACATTTAAAGAAATAACGTATTTGCTGATTGTAAGAATATAAAAGACAAAACCGAACTAATAAACTTACAAACATGTATAGTCTAATTTCTCCTAAACTAAAGTAAAAAATTATATAAAGCAGGAATGCTCCAGTCAAAAGCCAGAATAAAATATCTTGAATATAGGTAATTGCATCAGGTGTTTTAAATGATCTTCTTAAAATTCTAAAAAAATCAAATAAAATCCCAATTATAATACCACTTACTAAAAAAATGCATAATAAATAGAATTGATTCATTGAATATTCCATAAATAGCTAATCCTCTTTTCTATTTGAAAATTTTTCCTAGGAAACCTCCTGCTTTTTTATCTATATCTTTTTCACTATATCCTAAATTAAAAATATCACCTTCTACAATTACTTCTTCTGTATCTATGCTTAATTTATTTATTTTTAAATTTTCCCCTTTGACTGTTAAAAGCCCAAGTTCTGTTTCTAAGATTACAATTTGATCATCAAAACTAAGAACATCAAGTACACCTGAAATACTTAATTTTTCTCTATTTTCTAATACTATATTTTGCAATATATTAGTTGATGATGTTGTCATTTTTCTCTCCTCTATCATAACTATAAGTACTCCTCTCTCTTTTTATTTTTACCTAAAATATATATATTCAAGTCTTGTCTTTTTTAGAACTAAAAAACAATAATTAGTTTATTTTCTAATTATTGTTTTTTAAATTTTCAAAAGTATAGTTTTTACTTTTATTAGTTAATATAGCTTTTTAATCTGTAATTAGTTCTTGATGTAATTGTTCAAGTATATTATTGCTAATTTTTTCTTTAAAAATTAGTGTTATTTTTGATTCTACAATTTCAATATCTAGAACCTCTAAATTGTTTAATTCTTGTATTTTTAATATTTGTTTCAAAATTGAATCATTATTCATGATTCCATGGCCAATCACTGCAATTTTAGAAATATTAGAAAATGTTGAACTAAAAGTTTTTAAATCTGTTTCTAGCAAATGTTGAAATTTATTAAGCATACATGCTTTTATTAAAAATCTAACTTCTAAATTATGACTGCTGTAATTATGAAATTTAATAGGTATAATTCCATTTAAAATTAAGCTATTATACAATTTATTTAGTAAACTTATAGAGTTATTTTCATATTTTAAATTTATAAGAATAATATCATCATTTTTTACAATACTTTTTACTTTAGTATCCTCAATTTTTTCTTGTATAATTGTTCCTTCCTTATTATTAAATGTAGATTTTGTTACAATTGGAATTTTAAATTTTTGTCCTACTTCGATACAGCGATTATGTAGGACTTTTGCACCTTCATTTGCAATATCTAGCATTTCTACGTATGAAAGTGTTTCTAATTTCTTTGCAATTGTCACTTTGTTTGGGTCTGTTGTATAAACTCCATCAACATCAGAAAAAATATAACAATGTTTGGCTTTTAGTGCTGCTGCAAGTGCAACTGCTGTGGTGTCTGAGCCCCCTCTTCCAAAGGTTGTAATATCTAAATTATCATTAATTCCTTGAAAACCTGCTACAATTACGATTTTTCTTTTCTCTAGTTCACTTTGTATTCTAGAAGTATCAATGTTTTCAATAACAGCATTTTGGTTAGTATTGTTTGTGTAAATTCCTGCTTGCCAACCTGTTAAAGAAATAGACTTATAGCCTAATTTATTTAATAGAATACTAAGCTTTGAAATTGAAATTTGCTCTCCTGTGCTTAGTAAAACATCTAGTTCTCTATCATTTGGAATAGAAGATAATTCATATGCTTCTTTTAATAAATTATCTGTTGTTTTTCCTTGTGCCGAAACTACAACTACTATATTATTATCTCTATCATATAAATCAATTATTTTATTAGCCACAATGTTTAATTTTATATTATCTGCAACAGAACTACCTCCGAATTTTAATACTATTGTGTCCATCCTTCTGGCACCTTCTTTATGATTTGTTTATGAAATAAAATTAAGTTTAATTCTACTTATATTTTATTATATTAAATTAATCATAAAAAAGTGAGAATTTATTTATAAAAGAAATAAAATACTACAGCTATAACAATTAAAATAATAACAATTGAATAACCAATTATTTTAAAAATATTTTTTACTCTTTTATAATTTTCAAATTTAACACAATCCTCTGCCTCTTCTTCTTCTATTATAAAATTGTCTAAAAATTTTGATATTTCTTCTGGTTCTAGTAGAGCTGCTGGAAAAGATAATTCTCTTATAAAGTTTAAGTTATCTATATATCTAATTATAATATTATAACTTACAACAGGTAATATTTCGAGTGTATTTAATTCCTTTGACAAAAATATACTTTTTAAATGAGTATATGGTAATTCAAATTTTTGTAAATTCCACTTTAAAAATAGTATATCTTTTTTACATTCAATTTTATAGTTATTAAAGTATATAGATAATCCAACAAAAAAAGCAAGAAAAGCTAAAACTATTATAAATATATCTAAATTATTTCTGAAAGCTAATAGTATTAATAAAATAACTACAAGTGTACCAATTATTACAGAATATTTATGTTCTTTAATTTTTTTTACTGGACTTGAGTTAAGCTGCACATCATCTCCTTTGATGTCAATTACATTACGGTATTTTCTTCCTAAATTTTCTTTATAAATTTCTTTTAATTTCATTTGTACATCTCCTATTCTTTTTTATTTTTCTTTAAGTATTCTTCCATAAATCCATCTAAATTTCCGTCCATTACATTTTGTACATTTCCTACTTCATATCCAGTTTGATGATCTTTAACTAAGGTATATGGGCAAAATACATATGAACGTATTTGACTTCCCCATGCAATATCTCTTTGTTCTCCTTTTAAATCTTCTATTTTTTCTTTGTGCTCTTGTTCTTTTAAATCTAATAGTTTGGATTTTAACATTTTCATTGCTGTTTCCCTATTTTGAATTTGTGATCGTTCTGTCTGGCAAGAAACTACAATATTGGTTGGCATATGAGTTATTCTAACTGCAGATGAAGTTTTGTTAATATGCTGACCACCAGCTCCAGATGCACGATATGTATCAACTCTTAAATCATCAGGATTTATATCTATTTGAATATCTTCTGTTATTTCTGGAAGTACCTCAACAGAAGCAAATGATGTATGTCTTCTGCCTCCTGCATCAAATGGAGAAATTCTTACTAATCTATGTACTCCTTTTTCTGATTTCATATAACCATAAGCATAATCGCCAGAAATTAAAAATGTTACACTTTTTAAACCTGCTTCATCTCCATCTAAATAATCTAATTCTTTTACACTAAAATTATGGCCGTTTGCCCATCTAGTGTACATACGATATAACATCTCTGCCCAATCTTGAGATTCTGTGCCACCAGCTCCTGGATGAATTGTAACAATTGCATTGTTAATATCAAATTTCCCAGATAATAAAGTGGTAATTTCTAATGTTTCAATATTAGTTTCTACGACTTTTGTATTTTTTATTACTTCTTTTTCCATTTGTTCATCTGATTCAACTTGTAATAATTCTGACATTTCTAACAGATTTAATAATTCTGACATTAATTTATTATATTTTTCTTTTTTACTTTTTAGTATTTTTATTCTTTGTAAAACTATACTTGAATTTTTACTATCATTCCAAAAATTAGTTTCAAGAGTTTTTTCTTCCAATTCCTTTAGTTCTTTTTCTATTTCAGGAATGTCAAAGAGATTCACCAATACTTTCTAATTTAGATTTTAAAATTTGTAATTTTTTTATATTTTCTTCTAATTCTATCATTCTAAAGTCACTTCCTTTTTTATTTTACAATTAGTCTATCATAAGATATATTTTTTTTCAATGATAAAATAAGGTGAAAACTTGTTTTCCACCTCATTCATAATATATAATATTTTTTTCAATATCTTTGGTGCGTATATTTATTTTAACGTTCTTCTCTTTCAATCATATCTGTATCATATATAACTGTTTCTCCGAGCTTCCAAAGTTTCTTCTGTTATGTCTTTATAATCAATTATTCCTCCAACTCCATCATATAAGATTCTTTTATTTGGTTTTAGCAATACACCAATATTACCGTATAATATATCTCTACAACTAATTTTTGCTTTTGCTAATTTTTGTATTAGTTCTTCTCTTTGTTTTTCAGTTACATTTTTGGTATCTACTTGATTTTGTACCTCTACGATTAATACATCATTACCGTTTTTATCCGTAATTTTTTCTCTTAATAATGGTTGTAAAATGTTTGGGTGATAAGGAATTTTAAATTTATCTCTTGTTTCGCCTAATTTTATTACATATCCATTTGTTTCTATTACATCATTATATGTACCAGGCTCAATCTTCTTTAATTCTTGTCCATCTGAGACTTCTTTTATTAATTCTTCTATAAAAGTAGATAAATCTCCTTTTATTATTCCACCTAAAGTTGATGCTCGTATAAAGCCTCTATTATATAAATTATAAGAGTACTCATTTCGCTTTAAAATTTCATCTTTTTTATTATCATCTAATAATTCTATAAAATCTAATAATTCTTCACCATCTAGCTTAGAGTATATAAACTCTATGTTATTTAACAATTCTTTTTCCCCTGCTGGAATTTCAGAAATCATTGTTACTATATCTAATGTTTCATCTTTTAATGCGTTGTTTAATATTAGTGTGAAATTATCTAGCACTACTTCACTATATCCATTTTTTATTAATTTTTCTATTATTTGAGTTAAAAGACCGTATTTGTAAAAGTCTTTGTCTTGTATTATTATATTTAATCTTTCACTTAGTATTTTTATCCCATTTGTAGTTTGCAGTAAATCTTTTATATACTTTTCTTTTTCCACTATGTTCCTCCATAAATTTTAGTTTCTAACTAATATTATAAGTAATGATATCCATATATTTTTTATTATTTTACATTTATATTTATAAAATAAGCAGTCAAAATGACCACTTATTTTTTTAATTCTAATTCATTATTTAAACAATCAATTACAACTGTTGTGTGTGGCAAAATCTCTTGTGATAAAATTTTTTTAGCAATTAATGTTTCTAGTTTTTTTTGAACAAATCTTTTTAAGGGTCTTGCTCCATAAATTTCATCATATCCATTATCTATTAAATAATCTTTTGCAGATTGGGTTAATTCTAAATGAATGTATTTATCTTCCAACCTTCTTTCTAAGTCTTGAATAAGTAGCTCTAAGATTTTAGAAATTTCACTTTTCTTTAAAGGCTTATAAAATACTATTTCATCTAAACGATTTAGAAATTCTGGACGAAAACTTTGCTTTAATAATGCATTTACTTTATCTTTTGCTTCTTTTGATATTTCTCCATTATTTCCTATCCCGTCTAGTATATACTCAGAGCCTAAATTTGATGTTAGTATTATGATTGTATTTTTGAAATCAACTGTTCTTCCTTGTGAGTCTGTTATACGTCCATCATCTAACACTTGCAATAATATATTAAATACATCAGGATGTGCTTTTTCTATTTCATCAAATAACACAACTGAATAAGGTTTTCTTCTAACTGCTTCTGTTAATTGACCTCCTTCTTCATATCCTACATATCCTGGAGGAGCCCCTATTAATCTAGATACTGAATATTTTTCCATATATTCGGACATATCAATTCTTACAATATTATGTTCGTCATCAAATAGACTTTCAGCTAGTGCTTTTGCAAGTTCTGTCTTTCCTACGCCTGTTGGTCCTAAAAACAGAAACGAACCAATTGGTCTACGAGGATCACTTATTCCAGCCCTTGAACGAATAATAGCTTCTGATACTTTTTCTACTGCTTCATCTTGTCCTATTACTCTTTTGTGTAAAATTTCATTTAGATTTAATAATTTTTCTCTTTCGCCTTCCATTAATTTTGTGACTGGAATTCCTGTCCATCTTGAAATTATTTTTGTTATTTCGTCTTCTGTTACCTTATTACGTAATAAATTATCATCTTTATTTTTTTCCTTTTCTGCTTGTTCTTCTTCTATTTCTAATTGTTTTTGTAATTCTGGTAATTTACCATATTTTAATTCAGCAGCTTTATTTAATTCATAATTTCTTTCTGCTTGTTCTATTTGGCTATTTACTTTTTCAATTTCTTCACGTAATTTTTGTACTTTTCCAATAGATTCTTTTTCATTTTCCCATTTTGCTTTCATAGAGTCAAATTTCGATTTTAATTCTGCCTTTTCTTTTTGTATGTCTTTTAGTCTTTGTTTTGAAATTTCATCTTTTTCTTTTGATAATGCTGTTTCTTCAATTTCTAATTGCATGATTTTTCTAGAAATTTCGTCTAATTCTGTTGGCATTGATTCCATCTCAGTTTTTATCATACTACATGCTTCGTCTATTAAATCAATTGCCTTGTCTGGTAAAAATCTATCAGATATATATCTATGTGATAATGTGGCTGCTGCTATAAGTGCATTATCTGCAATTTTAACGCCATGAAAGACTTCGTATCTTTCTTTTAATCCTCTTAGAATCGATATTGTATCTTCTACAGATGGTTCATCTACCATTACTGGCTGAAAACGTCTTTCTAATGCTTGATCTTTTTCTATATATTGACGATATTCATTTAATGTTGTAGCACCTATACAATGTAGTTCACCTCTTGCAAGCATAGGTTTTAGTAAGTTACCTGCATCCATTGCACCATCTGTTTTTCCAGCTCCAACAATTGTATGGATTTCATCAATAAATAAAATTATTTTTCCTTCACTTTTCTTTACTTCTTGTAAAACAGCCTTTAACCTTTCTTCAAATTCTCCTCTGTATTTAGCACCTGCAACAAGTGAGCCCATATCCAATGAAAATATTGTGCAATCTTTTAGTCCTTCTGGTACATCTCCTCTTACGATTCTAAGTGCTAAGCCTTCAGCAATAGCAGTTTTACCTACACCCGGTTCACCAATTAAACATGGATTATTTTTTGTTTTTCTTGATAAAATTCTAATAACATTTCTAATTTCTGTATCTCTACCTATAACAGGATCTAGCTTCTGCTCTTTTGCTAATTTAACTAAATCTTGTCCATATTTTTTTAAAGAATCATATGTTTCTTCTGGATTATCTGTTGTTACTCTTGTATTGCCTCTAACACTTGATAATGCTTTTAAAAACTCATTTTTTGTAATGCCATATGTTTTAAATATTTCTTTTAGCTCACTATTTGCATAATCAAATAGTGATAACATTATATGTTCTACAGAAACATACTCATCTTTCATTTTTAACGCAATTTTTTCTGCATTATTTAAAACTAAATCTACATCTTGTGATACATAAATACTGTCATTTGGTCTTGCACCTCCCGACATTCTTGGCTTTCTACTAATGATATTTCTTATGGCATCTTCAAAATTTTCTGATACTCCCATCTTCTTTAATAGCTCTCTTATTAAACTATTATCCTGTTCTAAAAGTGCAAGTAATAAGTGCTCTTGTTCTATTTGAGCATTTTGATTTTCAATTGCTATACTTTGCGCATTTTGTATTGCTTCTATTGATTTTTGAGTAAATTTTTGAATATTCATATTCATACCTCCTTATTAGCTTTAGTATTTCAATATTTTAAGCACTATTTTATAATTTGATTCAAATTTCCTGTATTTAAACCATTTCTAGTTTACTATATTTTTGTTTTTTCTTCAACCTTAATTAAGTCAAATTTTATATATTTTTCAATACATATAAGAAAGGATACAATAATAAATATTGTACCTATTTCGTTAAGACGTTATTAGTCCCAGTATACTCTTTTGCCATACTGCAAATCAAATTTACAGTATTATCAATTCCAATTGCGTCACTATTAATACATATATCATAATTTGATGGATCCTTCCAGTCTCTTTCTGTATAATACTTATAATGATTTGCTCTTAATTTATTTATTTGGAAAATCTCTTTTTCTGCTTTGTCCCTATTCATTCCATAAAACTCTGTTGCTCTTTTTATTTTATTATCCATTGAACTACTTATGAATATCTTTAAAACATTTTTATTGTCCTTTAATACAAAATCTGCACATCTACCGACTATTACACAAGAATCTTTTGTTGATAGTTCTTTTATAAGCTCTGACTCTTTTATAAATAGCTCATCGTCATTATTTAAACCTATGTAATATCCACTATTAAAATTATCTAATAAATTTCTTTTTTGTTCGTTATCTTCAATATATTCTGCTGAAAGTCCTGTATTCTTTGCCATTTTTTCTATAATCTCTTTATCATATAATTTTATGCCGAGTTTTTCTGCTACTAATTTTCCAATATATCTTCCACCTGAACCATATTCTCTTGCAATTGTAATAATAATTCTATTTTTTTCATTCTCATTTTCAATTATATTTGTTTCTTTTATATCTACGCTTGTTTGGTTACTATCCTTTAATTCTTTAGACTCTTTTATTAGGAGTGTCAATGCTAAAATAAATGCTAATCCGTCTGCAAGAGGTCCTGCACTTAATACTCCCATTATTCCATATATATGACTAAGAATTATCATTGATGGTATTAATATTAGTATCTGTCTTGAAAGTGATAAAATTGCACTTTTGGTACTTTTTCCGATTGCTTGAAAAAATATTCCTGAAGGAATTTGAACACCATTAAATATGCAAAGTAATAAATATATTCTAAAAGCCAAACAAGCAAACTCCATATAATTTTCATCACCACTACCAAATATTAATATTAATTTGTTTGGTATTGTTTGGAATAATATAAATGCTATTGTACTGATTACCAAGCTTGATCCTAATACAATCTTTAATGTCTTCTTTACTCTATAATATTTTTTAGCACCATAATTATATCCTAATATCGGTTGACTTCCTGCTGCTATACCAATTATTATACTATTTAATATTTGACTAATCTTCATTACAATTCCTAAAACTGTAATAGGAATTTCTGCTCCGAATTTACTATCTGCACCATATTTTCCAAGTAGATTATTCTCTGCTGTCATAACACACACTATACTCATTTGTGTTATAAAACTACTTATTCCAAGAGATGCTACTTTTTTGCATACATTTGCTTTTAATTTAAAACATTCTCCCGAGATTGTTATTGTTTTAAATCTTTTAATATAAATAATATTTAATAAAAATGTTAAAATTTGACTTATAACTGTTGCAATTGCAGCTCCTTCTACTCCTTTATGAAATACAAATATAAATATTGGATCCAATATTGTGTTTAATATTGCTCCTGCAACCATAGTTACCATTGAATATTTCGGACTCCCATCTGCTCTAATTATTGAGTTTAATGTTGTTCCAATCATTGAAAATGGAAATCCAATTGCTATAATTCTCCCATAAATCATTGCATAATCTTTAAGATTTTCTGTACATCCAAACAGTCTTAAAAATTGTGGTAAAAATATTAAAGTTATTAAACAGAATAATATTGATACAATTGTAGACAATAATATCCCATTACCTATTCCTATTTCTGCTTCTTTTTTCTTTTTTTCCCCTAGTTTCAAACTTAAATACGCTGATGCTCCATCTCCTAACATTAATGAAAAAGCTAAACCTATCATTACTAATGGAAATACTACATTGGTTGCGCCATTTCCCAAATAGCCAACACCTTGTCCTATAAATATTTGGTCAACTATATTATATAATGAGTTTACCAACATTGAAATAATACAAGGTATTGAAAATTTCACTATTAGTTTTCCAATTTTTTCTTTTCCTAGCATGTTTTCTTCTTTTTCCATTTTTCTCCCTCTTTCCTACAATTTTACCTCATAAACATTTTCACCAATTTATCTATTATATATTTTGCAGGAAATTTTGTCAATTAAAAAAAGACATAATTATAATTTGTCTTATTAATTTTAATTCTTTCTTTGTATATTGATTTAGATGCGAATGTGAACGTCTATTTTTCTCCATCTATATATTGTTCTTCTGTACTCACAAAATTTGATTGCAGCTTTTGTTACTCCATATTTATATGAAAATTTTACTACAGACTCCTTATATTTTAATCTAAATGTGATATCATCACTTATATCACATAACAAAAAGGGATCCATTTTCACGGACTCCCTTTTTTAGTTTTTAAGTTACTGAGCGATATAGTTTTCACTCAAAAAAGCGCTTACTTCAACATCGGATAAATATTCTTTTTCCATAAGAAGCGCCGCCAGTTTAGAAATAACCATCTTATTCTTGGTCACAACATCAAGAGTCTCTTTGTAAGCTTCTGAACAGATTTCTTCCATTTTTTCAATGGACTGATTTTCGATATGATTGTTAAACTCTGGGCGACCAGCAATTTTAACCAATTTACTCTCAGCCATAGCAAAATTCATAACCATACAGTAAGCTAAATCTGTAGCTCTTTCAAGGTCATTCGAAGCACCAGTAGAAATATCTCCAAGAAGAATTTCTTCTGCGCAACGTCCACCATACATAACTCGAATCTGTTTTTCCATATCCGCTTTTTGCTTATATGTTTTATAAGATTCATCAAAGAAATTGTATCCGCCTGCTTCACCTCGTGGAACAATTGAGATACAGAAATTCTTGACATCAGGTCTTATAGATGCAGAAACAATAGCATGGCCTGCTTCATGTACCGCAGTAAGATATTTTTCTTTCTCGCTCAATGGTGAACTTTCCTTTTTTATACCCACGATTACTCTCGCAATTGCTTCATCAATAATTTCATTTGTGATGCAAGGAGACTTTGACCTGACTGCTAACAAAGCAGCTTCATTTAGTACATTTTCCAGATTAGCTCCAGAAAAACCTACTGTTTTTCTGGCAAGTTCTCGTAAGTTTACATCATGGCTGAACCGTTTGTTTCTTGCATGAACGCTTAAGATTTTTGCTCTTGCATTAACATTAGGCATAGGAACATACACATGTCTGTCAAATCTGCCTGGACGAAGAATTGCTGGATCCAGGATTTCTTTATGGTTTGTAGCAGCAATTACAATAACATGACTATTGCTGTCAAATCCATCCATTTCAGCCAATAACTGGTTTAATGTTTGCTCACTATAAGATTTTCCACTATATCTATTTTGAGCAACAGCATCAATTTCATCAATAAAGATGATAGATGGCGCAACTTTTTTTGCTTCATTGAAAATTTTTCTTACTCGTGACGCACCAACACCAACAAACTTTTCTTCAAAGCTTGAACCAGTTACTTGAAAAAAGGGTACTCCAGCTTCACCAGCAATTGCTTTTGCAAGCAATGTTTTACCAGTACCCGGAGGGCCTACAAGCAAAATACCTTTAGGAATTCTAGCTCCCATATGGGTATATTTCTTAGACTCTTTTAAAAAGTTTACTACTTCCGAAAGCTGTTCTCTTTCTTCGTCAATTCCTGCAACATCTGTAAATCTAACATCTGTAGTTACAGCTTTGACTTTAAAGTTTCCAGTACCAGTCATTCTTCTGACCATGAAAAACATACAGCCAAACAACAGCACTGCACTTAAAAGTGAAGAAATAGCTCCGAAAGTTCCATCAGAAGATATTCCTTCCACTGAAACCTCAATGTCATTTCCAAGTTTTCTTTGCTCATTTACATATTTCCAAAATTCACTAATACTTGGAACATAGGTAAATTTTTGTGTTTCATCCTTGAATGTGACATCAATCTTACTAGAACCAGCTTGGGTGCTAATTTCTTTGACATCACCTTTTTCAATACAGGCTACAATTTCGGAGTACTTTACTTCCTGATTTTTGAAATTCCGGGCATTGTTGTACACTGATATTAGTAAAATGATTAACATTACCGATGTTACTAGGGCAAGTAACCGTTTCACCACATTATTTCTTCGAGTTCCGTTCTTGTTATTTCTCATATTCAAGTTCCTCCAAACTGACATATAATATTGTAAATGTACAGTTTAAGTATATCACAAATTAACATAATTCGCAATACATTTTTAGTTAATAACTACATCATGCAATACTATAAATAGCATTCCTGCTCATACGTTACCTATAATGTTGTATTACAATTTTAACGTTGTCAATGACTGCCATTGCAATTCTATTTAGTTTATAATCAAACCCTTCTTTAAAGTTGCTTATTATAACTCTATTTGGATGATTTTTCCATAATTGTAGAAGTTTGTCATCTAATTTTCTAGCTTCTTCAATATTTTCTGTTCTAGTTTCATTATTATCAATAGTATAATATTCTTCAGCCCCTTTAGCTGTTGTTGTGAGATGTAATACTAAATCATAGCTATCTCTAACTGTTATTATATTTTTATTATATTTCTGCAAAATATCCGAAAGAACACTATTTCCAACATACACTGCTGGCTCAATGGCACTTCTATCTGATAAAATAACATATTTTTCTTTGGATTTTCGAGCTAAATTTTCAGCTTCTATTTCACGATGCAGCTGATATTTCACAATTAGTGTTGCAAAATCAATATCAGAACATTTTGTATTTATCATACCGTTTTGTTTTAATTCTGTTGCTGCTTCATTTATTATAATTACATTATATCCTAATTTTACAAGCTGATTTTCTACATAAACTAAAGCTGAAGATTTTCCTCCGCAAGGTCCACCTGTTAAGCATATTTTTGAAACTAGCATTTTATATTGCCTCCTTATCAGTATAACTTCATTTTTATACATATCAATTTTTTTACTTTTTGTATAAATATTGTTGAATTATTTTTACAGTTTCATCGTATATTGCTAAATTTTATTGTAAAAAATAATATAAATTTCTGTTTTCAAATCCTTTTCCATATTTTGTTTTTAACTCTTTAGATAATCTTTAATATATTTTTATATTCGGATAATTTTTGGCTATCTTTTATTTTATTTTTAATCCAACTATATATTAACATATCTTCTATCCTCCTAAATAGCAACAACTTCTTTCATCATGTGATTTTCAAATACATAATGTTTATTACATAATTCCTTTAGTTTTGGTCTATGTGTAACAATTACATATGTTTTATCTTTTAAATATTTTTCTATCATATTAGTTATTTTTTCTTCAGATAGTATATCTAAATTAGATGTTGGCTCGTCAAAAAAATATAATTCTTTATCAATTAATATTCCTCTAATCATATTTAATCTTTGTCTTTGCCCTGCCGATAATTTTATGCCTCTTTCTCCTACCATTGTATTTAATCCTTCTGGTAATTCTTTATACCATTCCATTAATCCAGCTTCTTCTAACAATTCAAAGATCTTATCATCAGATATTTGTTTTCCTAAACATAAATTATCCCTTATACTCAAATTAAATAATTCAACTTCTTGAGATACAAATACTAAATCCAATCTAGTATTTATTTCATTTTTACCATTTATAGTTAAACTGCCGTTTTTTAATGGATATAGACCTGCAAGAATATTCATTATTGTTGATTTTCCCTGTCCTGACTCTCCCATTATACTAATTTTGTCGCCTTTATTTAATATAAATTCAGGTATTACTATTTTGGTTGATTTTTCATTGTAAGAAAATAAGATTTCTTTAGCTGACAAATTTTCAAACTGTTTTATAATCTTCATTTCACTGCAATTTTCAAAATATTCATCTAATTGTTTTTTGGTAGTCTTAAATTTTTCATTTATATAAATCAATCTAGCTAAACTATTCAAGTTAAAATATAATTTTCCAAGTGCAGTTATATAAAATAACAAATATGGCAATGCATCTTCTCCATTTTTAACCATTATAATTGTGCTAATTAAAACAACTATATATAGCAAATCCATTAATCCTGTAAATACCCCATTTGCATTTGACCTTTTTCTCTCATTTATTTTAGTTGCCTTTAAATATTCTTCTGAACTTTCTTCAATTTTGTCATTACAAAAATTTAAAATATTTAATTTTCTGACTGCCATAATATTTTGTATAAAATCAACAAATGTCGCATTATATTTTGATTCTGCATCATTTGCTTGTTTTTGATATATATGTTTGTTTTTTATCATTTTATATTTTGTATATACTGCTAATGATGAAATAATAATACATACTATGCCTATTATTAAAGATTGCTTACATACCATTATTAAAATTGATGTACCTCCAATAATTAATGGAATAAGACTTATTTCAAATTGCCAAAACATTTCAGCAAAGTTTTTTGCAACTGTTGATACCAATTTATGAATATATCCTGTATGTATATTTGTAACTTGCTCCATTGTCATAGAATTTATTTTATTAAAATAATATTTTTGAATTGCTGTTTGAGTTTTTGCATCATTGAGATTATCAATATATGAGGCTACTTTACCCGTTATAAGCATTATAAGTTGTGCTATAGCAATACCAATTGCCAATTTGGTCAATTTATTAAGAGTTAAAGGACTTGTTGCAAAATATGCAATTATAAAGGACATTCCATAATCAGCAATTGAATATGCAGTATTAAAAACAAGAGAATAAACACATAATTTTTTTGATATTACTTTTACTAATTCTTTCATCATTATCTTTCTCCTCTCTGTCTTATATGCCAATCAACAATTTCCTTTTCCTTTTGATTTTCTTTTTCCTTTTCCGTATTATTGTTTTTAATTTCTGTAGCCCTAACCAAAATATTTTTTCCTCTATAAAACTCTTTAGTTATAATTGCATTAGGATGATCTATATTTAATTTTCTAATATATTCTTTAATATGTTCTTCCATATTGTTTTTACTAGTATAATCATTAATAAAAAATATTTTTGAATCTAATTCTTTTTCCATTTAATCCTCCATTAAATCAATAATGAATCTACATGGGTATGTTTTGTGGTATATGCATGGCTATCGCTGTTGCAATTGAAACTATCATTTCAAAAATGAAACGCAAATAAATATTACTTATCTCAAAAAATAGAGATAAATTTTAAAATTCATCTCCATTTGCTTAGCTCTAATCATTTTTGAGAATTTACACCCAAACTATTGACAAAGAACCCAAATGGACAAGCTGTTACCTGTGGACAAATTTATTGTTTTTTATATTTTTGTAAACCTTTTATTTTATAAGAGATTGCGGAGTTATTTACCACAACAGTTCTTATATTTCTTACCACTTCCACAAGAAGATTTTATTTATGTATTATTTGTACTGTTTTTATTTATTGTACCAATTTTTTGCAAACAAAATGCAAACAATGTTTACATTCATTTCATGTATATATAATAAAAATGCCTAGGAGGCAACGTACTTAACATACGTTTAGCTTTTAGCTACCTTGCCTAGGTCTTACTATAAATATTTTACCGCACAGAAAATTGTATGTCAAATATTTTATATAAAAATAAAGCTACTTCATTTCTGGAGTAACTTTATTTTTTCAAAATTCAGAAGGTTTCATTATTTTGAAGAGTGAAGTTTTCACTTCTTCAAAATCTTTATCGCCACTAATAAGAATATCAGCTTTTCCATTAATTGCTGTTTCGATAACATGAATATCATCTTCATCTCGAATATAAATATCTAAACCTTTTATTGGTTTTGATTCTATAATTTCGAATGTTGCCTTATTTAGTATTGCTTCAAACTTTTTTCTATGTTCTTCAGTAAAGCACTTCCGTTTTTTCTTTTTTCTTCGATTTCGATTATCATTTTATATATTTTTTAATATATAACAAAGTTAATTTCTACAAACATAAATCATCTATTATTTGTTTGTATTGTTCGACCAACTTGTCTAAGCTTTCTATTGTAATATATTCATTTGCTTCATGTGCATTTATTGGTCCTGTACCAAGTATGTATCTATTTTTTGACTGTATAAAACTCGCTTCTGTTATAAAATTTGTTGTTTTACTTTCTTCACTTTCAGTTATAAAAGGATTAATATCATTTACTATTTTATATTCAAATTTATACTTTCTTTGTAAGTTATTTATTATTTCAAAAATCTTTATTCTATGTTCTTCATTTATTACTCTAAAGTCTATATATGTTGTACAACTATTTGGAACAATATTTATACTTTTTCCACCTTCTACTTTTCCTATATTCATAGTCGTATAAGGAATATCAAATCTATTATCCGTTTCAAGTTTTAAGTTATTATGAAATTTTTTTAATTCTCTTAAAAACTCCATACATTGCTCTATTGCATTTATTCCATTTTCCGGATTACTCGAGTGAGCAGATTTTCCTTTCAAATCAATTTTAAATTCTAATAAACCTTTACTTCCATTCATTATTTCATTATTAGTTGGTTCTCCTATAATCATGTTTTTAGGCATCTCAATATTTAAACGATTTATTTCTTTTATTCCCTCAAACCCTATTTCTTCATCATAAGTAAAAAATAACTTAATGCCATAATTTAATTTATTCCAATCTGTATCGAATACTGCTTTTAGAATTGCTGCAATACCGCCTTTCATATCACAAACACCTAAACCATATAATTTATTGTCAATTTCAGTTAGTTTTAAAGGATTATATATCCAATCACTTCCACTTTGTATAGTATCAGTATGACCTAAAAATCCTAAATTGTATTTTTCCTTTATACTCATAATTAAGCACTTAGTCTTATATTCTGTCTTAAATCCTTTTTTTTCTAAAACATTTTGTATATAGTTCATTATTCTTTCATTTTCCTTATCCTTATAGGTATCAAATTGAATTAAACTTTTTAATATATCTTTTACTTGCATACTATTCCTCCCCTACAATTCCACTAATAATAGCATTTTCTATATAGTTGTTATTTCCTTCAAGTTCAATATTAATACTATATCCCGATGGTTGTATTAATTCTATTTTTTTATCTTTGTTTTTCAAATAATTATATATTGCCGTTCCTAAACTACCATTACCACATGCTGTTTCATAAAATACTGTATCTATTTCTTTTACCCATACAATAGGATTTATTTTCATTTTTCCTGATTCCTTTTCCAATAACATTATTCCTATTGTTTTTTCTTTTGAATCCATCTCTGTTATCATTAATTGCTTTAATTCGTTTTTAGCAATTTCTTCATTTTCTCTTAATTTTTGAATATATTTTTTTGATTTTTCTAATAGATAGTAATTCTTGTATTGTTTCTACATATTTCTCTATATCTTCAAGTATTTGAAAATTATTTTTCATATCTTTTACAATTATTTTGTTTTCTTTTATTTCATTTTCTCCAAGAATTATAACTATTGGAACTTTTTTCTCATTTACAATACTTAACGCTTTTTTTAATTTCAAATTATTCATTTCTATATCAACTTTTACTTCATTTTTTCTTAATTCATTAGCTATTTTTAATGCTAGTGCATTATTTCCCATCGGAATTATATAAACATCTGTATTGTATAGATATGCTTGTTTTTCCCTTAATACTTCGAAGATTACATCTAATCCAAAACTAATTCCAACTGCTGGATATTTTTTTCCATCATTTATAAACTCTCCTATTATATTGTCATATCGCCCCCCTCCTCCAATGCTTGATTTTATACTTTCATCTGCAACATACACTTCAAATATTGTTCCAGTATAGTATTCTTGACCTCTTGCAAGTGTTGGTGAAAATCTTACATATTCAGTTAAGTTTAGAGCATTTATATATCTATTTAATTCTTCAATTTCATTTAGTCCTTCTTTTAGATTCATATTAGAAATATCTTTAACAGCTTTATTCAAGTCATTAAATTCCATTTTTAGATATTTCATAAGAGTTTCTATCTGCTCTTCTTTTATTCCAATCTTATTAAATTCTAACTTTATTTCTTGATAAGATAGCTTTTCCAGTTTATCTATTATAGTTATAACTTGATTGATTTCATTATTATCAATATTACAAATTTCAATTATCCCATTCATTAATTTTCTATTATTGTATTTAATAGTAATATCTATTCCTAATTTTTTATAACCTTCAACAAATATTGAAATTAATTCTGCTTCAATCATTTGTCCTTCAATTCCTACACTGTCAACATCACATTGTATAAATTCTCTTGTTCTTCCCTTTTTTATAGGTCCATCTCTAAATACCTTTCCTATCTCATATCTTTTATATGGAAGTCTTATATCTGTATTAGAAGCTATATATTTTGCAAATGGTACTGTTAAATCATATCGTAATGCTAAATTTCTATTACCTTGATCTGTTACTTTATATATTTCTTTTAAAATATCGTTATCTGTATCATATTTTAATGCTAATAAATCGTAATAGCATAAAATTGATGTTTCTAATGGACTGTATCCATACTTCTCAAATGTTTCTTGCAATGTTTTTGAGATAAAACTTCTAATCATTGCATCTTTTTCTCCATAATCAATACTTCCTCTTACATTCTTTAATTTTTCATTTTTCATATTAAATAACCACCTTTCAAATAAATAAAAAAATAGATATACGAAAAAACACTATTTATATTTTCCTACAAATAGTGTTTTTAATATATCTATAATTATATATTTTTAAACTATCGTAGGCACAGTATTTTTAGCCTGTACCTACGCAACCTAAGCAATAGTTACAAGCTCCTACGATGATGATGTAATTGGTTTAAAAATATATTTAATTTCATTTTATTTCCTTCTTCCTTTTATTCTATGATTAAGATAATAGCATGTTTTTTATAAGTTGTCAAGATTTTTATGTAAATTTCATTTTTTACTGTGACTAGTAAATGAAAATGTCTCAAAAAAATATTGTATTTGTAAATAAAAATGTCTCAAAAATTGAAGTTATTAATTTAACTTCTTTTTTTGTATTTGTAAATAAAAATGTCTTATAATTTCCTTTAAGAATGGAGGTGAAAAAATAATAATGGCTGATTTAAATGAACGAGAAATAGAAAAATTAATTGTAATAAAAAAGGTTCTTGTTGGTGAATATACAAAGAAAGAAGCTTCAGCTTCTCTAGGATTAACTATTAGACAAATAGATCGATTACTTAATAAATTAAAAGATGAGGGAGAAAAAGGATTTATCCATAAAAATCGAGGAAAAGAAAGTAAAAGAAAAATTTCAGATGAAATAAAAAAAGAAGTTGTTGATTTATATATTACAGAATATTTTGATTACAATTTTACACATTTTTTTGAGGAGATTCAGGAAAAATATAATCTTTCATATAAGACAATAGATAATATTCTTACTGAAGCAGATATTATTTCTCCCGAAGCCCAACATAAAACAATTAAATTATATAATGCCAGTATGAAAAAAGCAATACGTCAAAAGAAAGCAATAGGGTAAAATAATTCTCTGACATATTTTACCAGTAGAAAAAATAAAGACAAATA
>OGPS01000574.1_pt1 | contig 33839 bp, 23 predicted proteins | sample 1552931 | NCBI WGS metagenome assembly OGPS01 (sample SAMEA2580252, study PRJEB22360) | human gut metagenome | biome: human gut; feature: human-associated habitat; material: faeces | place: Denmark | collected 2008/2010 | reverse complement strand
GTCAGGCTTTCGGGTGGAACTACTTCACCAATATCATTGAGACTGACAAGTTCCCCTCTGGGATAGAAATACCTCAAGTGGATGATGCAGGGAAATACAAGATCTATGGAAGAGACGGCATGCTTGTCATCGAGGTGGCGGAAAGCCTTTCCTCTCCTGTACTCTATTCTGTTTATTCCGTGGACGGGACTATTATAGAGCAAGGAAGCCTCACCACCTCTCATTCCATCCCAATGCCGTCAAGAGGCATCTATATTGTCCGTGTTGGCAACACCATTCATAAAATATGGATATAAAATCCCACAAAATGGCACGTGGATCGAAATTGGAGAAACCAAACGGTGGACTTTCAGATCGTACGGACATCTGGTAATCTCCTGCAAAAAATGCATGGCGGATTATAATGGAGTCGGACATTTATCATCCCTCTCTCGATAATCAATCGTCAAACACACCGTCTGCTCTTGTAAGGCGGTGAGTTCCTTTGTCAGGCGGATAAGTTCCTGTAATAGGGCTTGTGTTGTTCTTTCCCTCTCGGTGATGTGGAGCAGACGTACCACTTGATTGTAGTTCACACCTATCTTATGGACTTGTGCAGTGAGCTCAGAGAGCTTGCGGTAATACTCCACAGCAGACTTATCCACCGTGATCACCTTAAAATGCTCTCCTAATAACCTTGCACGCACAAACTCGGACTTGGACTTTGAGCCCGACTTGTGATAGAGGTCTATTACCCGAAGTTGCTCATTCGGGTCGGGAAGGCGGACGTGCCAATCGTCCCACTTGTCGGGCATGTCACCATACTTTTTCGCTATTCTTTCCCTTGATTTATCGCTTGCCATATTCTCTTGTTTTTTCTCTAATCACGACTTTGGAGTGATTTACTCCCCTTTCGGGGCAAGGTTTTTTGTGGTACAAACTGCAGTTTGTGTCACAAAGACACACCTTGCCAATATCAAGAATTGATGCCACCCCCTTAGGGGCATCTGCTTCAGATTAGGAATTGGCTTTTGACTTTCTGAGCTAAGTTTTGAGTCAGGTTAAGACTTGACTCAGTTAAGACTTGACTCAATTTTGACTTAACTCAGTTTTGACTTAACTCAATTTTGACTTGATTCAATTTTGACTTGACTCAATTTTGACCTGAGTCAAAATCCACTTCTTGACCATACCAAATCTTGACTTCCCCAACTCTTAACCGAAATTCCCTATGGCTGACTCATTTGACCGCAGGTAATTGTAAGTTCAGATTAAACGCTGAAAACGCACAGATGAAGTCAACAATCCCCAAAGAGGGACAAAAGCACGCACACCGATGGAAGAATTGGCACTCCCCGAGAGATTGTATGCTCTTGACGTCAGCGCACCCGAGTTCAAATGAGTATCCGCTAAACCGTATCTCAACTCACGTCGTTTACCCCTTTGTTCAATTACTTATTTCTCTTATATATAGGATTATAGTACCTTTCAAGCATCGCTTGAATATCGCTCTGTTTGTAGAGTATCTTGCCACCGATTTTGTGATAAGCTATTGTTCCACTGTCTCGGTACTCTTGGAGCGTGCGACTACTCAGACGTAACAGCTTGCAGACTTCCTCACTTGTAAGGTAAACCTCTCCGCCCAACATAGGACGTGCAGTAGCACAATAACGCTCCAGCTTCTTCAAGACGCTCTCCATAAGTTGTGCAAACATCTGCATTTGAGGGTCTTGCTGTGTAATAATTTCGTTCTCTGACATAGTTCATTCGGTGTTTGAGTTCAGTCTTTCTTTGCATTCAGTATCTCAGTGATGTCGCTCTCTTTATAGTAGCACTTATGCCCGACCATAGAGAACGGGATTTTACCCGTATCCCGATAGTGTTGCAGGGTTCGCTTGCTGATACCGAGCCTACGGCATACGGCTTCATTGTCGAGCCATTCCTCCGTTTCGGGAGGACACCCGATAAGCCGTTCAATACGGTGGATAAAGTCTGCAAAGGAGGAGCAGTGCTGCTCCCATGCCTTGCGGTCGATGATGGTAAGTTTCATTGCATTGTTGTTGATTACGTTATTCATACTAGGCAAACGAGCAGTTTTTCTGTCGATTGCCCTTTTTGTCGGATGCAAAAGTAACCCCTCTAAAGCGAAAAAAGAAAGAGTGAGGAAGAATAAGGAAATAGTTAGGACACAAAGGAAATGGAGAACACAAAAGTCTAGGCTATTGCGGTAATGAGATGAGGTGCTGGTTCGTTCCGTACTAGCGAAAATAAAATCAGGTCACTCTCGAGTGTTCGATTGATTCGACATCTCAATCGTTCAAGAGATCAATCGTCCGAATGATAAACCTAGCGAATGAGGGGTTTCGCTCTCAATTAACAGAGCGAGAGCACACTCTTTGGCTGTTTGATTGGTGGAGTATTTGTTTTGTCGCTTCTTGCGTCCAAAGAGCCTGAGTATGCCGTATTCGTTCGGGCTTATTCTTTTGGCGGTTAGCCTATTGCTGCAAGGTTGGAGCGAAAAATACGACCGCACTAACAATCAAATTTTTGCAAGTATGATAGTAGCAAAGTACAGAGAAAAGCCCTGCGGTGGAGATTTTTCACTCCATCCGCAGGACTTGACCTTGCAAGCAATCAAGGCAACCGCCATACCTTTGCCCGACCGAATACGGCTTCAGGGCTTTTTGGAAGAATCTCTTGGCGGACAGACACGCAATGCCTTTCTTAGCTCTCTTGTGGTATCACTTCCCATCAGTGGTTGCATTTCACGTGCGATTTTGCTCTTGCTAACCTTTGCGTAGAGTTCGGTAGTGGAAATAAAGCGATGTCCGAGCATCTTACTGACAGTTTCTATCGGCAAGCCATTCTCCAAGCAAATAGTTGTCGCAAAAGTGTGTCGTGCTGTATGCGAGGTAGCTTCGGCATGTGGTGGTAATCCTGCTTTGAGGATAATCTCTCTTATCTTGCGATTAAAATGGCTGTTAGTAGGAAACTCACGAAAGAACAGCCCCTCCGTTCTTCCACCACTAACGATGGAAAGTATTTCCTCAGCAATAGGCAGTAAAGGAACAATACACCTATTCTGTGTTTTTGTGCGACAGAGCGATATGTATCTACGCCCATCACTAAGTGTGTAAACATCATCCATTCTAAGTTTCTTTAAGTCAGAGAATGCCAGACCCGTAAAGCAACCTAAGAGAAAGATGAGCCTGCAATGGTTGTCTACCGATTTGTGTGGACGAAACGAAAGTAATTTGTGTAGCTCGTCAGAAGTAAGGGCATTTCGCTCGTATGTGGGTGTTTCTATATCAATGAAGTCGAAAGGGTCTTCACGGATATATTGCTCCTGCAACGCTTTACGGATGACTTGATGCAGGTGGCGCAGTCGATTGGAAACGGAGCTTTCCTTGTTCCCCAAGTCTCGTAGCATAAACAAACGGTAGCTTTCTATAAGGTCTTTGTCAACCGCTTGTGGAAGACACTCTTCATTGTTACTAGCTCTTAGGAAACGGACAAAGCTCTTTTGGCTGTCCTTAAAAGCCCTCACTGTAGCCTTACTGAGCGTATGCCGCTTTAATTCCTCTTTGCTTTCAGATAGGGATTGATAAAGTTCTACAAGCGTTGGGATAGGCTTCGTTTGGCGCAGATACTGTTCTTTGAGATATTCAGCTGTCACATAGTTCTCTTCCCTTAATGTGAGTTCATACAGTGTATGAAGTCGTTCATCCATTGAGTTCAGCTGCAGATTGACAAGGTTCGCTCTGTTTGCTCCCTCTTTGATACGAGCTTTCCTCGCTAACCAATCATTGGGAGACGTACACAAGCCTGTTGAGAAAGAAGATGATGTCCCATTGCAAGTGATACGACAACGAATAACGCATCTACTCTGTTTATTTGTCTTGCTCCTATCTATGTAGAATAGAATTGAAAATGTACTTTTCATTATTCTTGAACTCTTTAGTTGGTTAAATGGTATTGAGTGATGAATGGGAGAATCTTCTCTACGTCCCGAAAGACACGCTCAGGGGATGTCTCCGCATACACTTGTGTAGTCTTAATTTGACTGTGTCCGAGCATCTTTGATACGCTTTCAATGGATACTCCTTCTGAAAGTGTCATCTGCGATGCAAAGGTGTGGCGAGCCATATGAAAGGTTAGCTTCTTTGTGATACCACAGAGCCGTGCTATCTTTTTGAGGTGGATATTAACTGTGTCACAACCAGGAATGGGCAGGAGATAACCTTTGGGCGGTTCGTGGCGGAATGCCCTTGTATGGATGCCCCTATACCGCTCAATAATGGCAGAAGCTTCGGGCAATAGCGGAATGTAGCAGATATTTCCCGTCTTTACTCTCGGCTTGCGTATCCAAGTCATGCCATCTTCCTCTACAAGATGTTCAGTTGTAAAGTGGTAAATATCCGTGTACGATAAGCCTGTATAGCAGGAAAAGAGAAACATATTCCTCGACACCAGCTCATAGCTTTGCAAGTCTTTCTCACTTAACGCTACTATTCGACCCACTTCTTCCTTTGTGATGTATCGAGGTGTACCCACATCCCAACGGATAGAATGAGCGATGAAAGGATAAGTCTCAATGACGTGTCGCTTGTACAGGTCTTTGAGCAGAGATGCCAGCATAGAGAGATAGCCTGCTGACGTGTTGAGCTTAAACTCCTTTTCTTTGGCAAAATACTCCTCCAACTCTTTGACAAAGGTGATGTCAGCTTTCTGTATGGGTATATCCTCCATATGGTAGTGGCATTTTATAAATTCAGACAGATGTCTGCGGAAGAGCAACAAACATTTTAGCCTTCGTTCGCTACGGTCTATGCCCACTCTGTCTTGGAATCGTGCAATATATTCGTCCAAGAAGTGAAGCAACCCTTGCGATTTGCTGTTCAGCCCGAAGACTAACTCTCTTACCTGCCCTGCTGTGACGCAATTGCCCAACTTGCCCGAAAGCGATTCATAAACTTGATGAATGCTTACTTGCAGTCTGTCGAGTTCCTTATTTACCGATACCGCTTCGGCACTCTTACCCACAAGTCTTTGTTTGCGACTATCCCAAAGGTGACGAGTACAGGCGCATTTACAACTGAACTGAACCATCGAGCGACCGATGCTGATACGTCCCATAATGGGACTTTTGCCGTTTTTGTTCTGTGTGCTTTTCTTGAGATAGAAAAGCAACCTCATTTTTTCTTTTTCCATTGTCGTTATATTGTTTGCAAAATTACATCTCCAAGAGGAACTTATGATTGTGCAATACATTGATAATGAAAGAGAAAACACCGCTTTAGTTACCGCTTCTTTCCGCTCTTTTCCTTTCATCGTTTCTCGAACGATTTGGTAACTGAACTCTTGCCTTTTCGCTCCTTTTTTCGCCTATTCCCTTTGATGTAATCCCATGAAGAAAAGAGTAATACACTCTCTACTCCAGCGAGATACAGACATTTCTCCTTTTCTTGCTTTCTACTCCCATACTTCCGCATGAAACTAGAGTTTCACCCGTATGAAACTGGAGTTTCTTCCCTATGAAACTGGAGTTTCATACGATGGAACCGAGAGAAGAGGCAGATGAGACGACAAAAAGAGAGGAGACGCCGATGACGACATCTCCTCTCTTTGGAAATTTAGTGGGGAGGTGCGTTGCTCCTCACTCTGTATGTTGGCCTTTACCGCAGGGTTAGTTGCCTTTTACTGTCTAGTTAGTTGGCATTTACTAGATGCGGTGCTAGCTCGGGTTGCTGCTTATCGCTTTGGGAAGGTAGGCTGCGGATGCGCCTTGGCCTCCTCCAGGAGTACGCGTACGGCTGCTTCTAGCTGACTATCGTGTCCTTCGAGGACGCGGTTGTAGTCGAGCGGTACCACGACATCGGGCTCGAGCTGCTTATTCTCGAGGAAGTCTCTCTGCTGGGTGCGATAACCTACGGCGGGGATGCCGAAGAAGAGCAGCGGGTTCTGCATGGTGACCCAGTTGACCGAGGTCATGGTGCCTGGCACTGGCATACCGACTACCTTACCCATGCCGAGAGTTTGGTATACCCATGGAGAGCCATGTGCATTGGAGTAGTCAGCCTCGCAGACGAGCATGACTGAGGGCTTGGTCCATCGCTTGCTAGGCATCGTGCAGTAGTCCTGTCCACGCACCTCTTGCTGCAGATAAGCCTTGCCGCTGAAGAAGGTCTCGAGGTCTTCGTGCAGACGACCACCACCGTTGTAGCGGATGTCGATGACAATACCGTCGCATTGGTAGTACTTGCCCATCACCTCGCTGTAAACAGTGCGGAACTCGTCGTCGCCCATGCTCGGAATGTGTACATAGCCGAGACGACCATTCGAGAGACGCTGTACCTCAGCTTCACGAGCCTTGACCCAGCGCTTGTAGAGTAGTCCCGAGAGCTTGCCTGAAGAAATAGGACGAACGGCCTCGGTGATTTCCTTTTGCTCCTTATTACTATAGAAGGTGACAGCCGTGAGCGTGCCGGTAGTGCCTGCGAGGAGGTCACGCCAATCGGTGTGGTGGTCGATGCGTGTACCATCGATCGCAACGATGCGGTCGCCCGGCTGTAGCTTGGTCAGGTAGGTGTCGAAGGGGCCGCCCGTAACGATTTCGTCGACGATGATCCCCTCAAGGGGTAGGGAGTACCAGTTGTAGAGTAGACCTAGGCGTCCCGTAGCTGGCTCGCTAGAGCCCTGTCTGTAGCCTGAGCCTGTGTGCGATACATTGAGCTCGCCCAGGATCTCACTGAGCATCTCGGAGAAGTCCTCGTTCGTTGCGATGTGGGGCAAGAACTGGCGGTAGTGGTCGGTCAGACCCTTCCAGTCTACGCCGTGCATATCTGCGCGGTAGAAGCGTAGACCCTCCTCGCGAACCATAAAGTCGTACATCGCCTCACGCTCGGCGTAGCTGTCTAGCTCCACACGAGCACGGTAGTTGACTGATTCAAACTTCTTTGAGGCGGGCGTAAAGCACTGTACCCGACCCGAGGATACGACGAAGATCTTATCCCCCTTAGGAGTTGGAGCCAAGTAGGCACTGCCGGAGAGATCTAGCTGACGTAGCATCGAGGTATTGCCCTTGCGCAGATCTGTCTGCCAGAGGTTGTACCCCCCCTCAAAGGCTGAGAGGTAGTAGAGGTTCTTTCCGTCGGCATCGACATAAGCGTCTGCTAGGTCGCTCGAATTGGGCGTGAGCCGTACGATACGATCCTCGATGCCCTGGATCTCGACGATGATCGGCTTGGTCTCGTCCTTCTTTTTAGCACTCTCCTCGGCAGGGACGGGATCAGCGCCATACTGTAGAGTGTCTAGTCCAGCACGGTCGTAGAGGTCACGCTCTTCGGGGGTCATGCTAAACTTCTCGTACGCCTTGCGATTGAGGAAGACGAGGAAAGCATCGCTCATAGAGCCCCACGAAGCGTGGTTGCGCATACCATATCGGTCTGAGGTGAAGAGGATGGCATTGCCCTCCATAACCCAGCCAGCGAGGTCGCTGAAGTAACCGGTATTGGTCAGATTGGTCACCTCGCCACCGGTAGCTCTTACCAAGCCTACATCGCCAAAGGGCGCATGGACATTGGGCGTATACCCGAAGGCTATCCAGCGGCTGTCAGGACTCCACTCGTAGCTGATGTAGCCGTGCATCTCGGGCTGATCCTTGCCACTGGTGACCTGCGTGAGCTTCTTGCTCTCAACATTATAGGTATAGATGCACTTGCGGTCTCCGATGAAGGCGATCAGCTTGCCATCGGGAGAGTACTGGGGTAGGGCTTGCTCCATCTTGCACTCGGGCATGAGGGGCTCCTCCTTGATGATGGTAGCAGAGGCGAAGTCTAGCTCTTTGTCCGAAGCGATGGTCGCCTTGTAGAGGATATGCTTGCCGTCACGGCGTGAGTCGTAGACGAGCGTCTTGCTGTCGGGACTCCAGGTGACGCTCTCCTCGGCGCCGGCACTCTGGGTGATGCGCTTCGTCGTGCCATGCTCGACAGAGGTGACGTGGACATCACCACGCATGATGAAGGCTAGCTGCTTGCCGTCACTGCTGGGCGTAAAGGAGCTACCTCCACTGCTAGCTGTGCGGCGGTACACTTTATCCTTAGGACCCTCGGTGCGCAGGGTGATCTGTACCTTCTGCGGGGAGCGTCCCTCGGTCATGGTGTAGAGGTCGCCATCGTAGGCGAAGCAGAGCCGTCCGGAGCGAGAGATGCTGAGGAAGCGCACGGGGTGATTGCGGAAGCTGGTCACCTGCTGAGCGGTTTGCTCGCCGATGCGCTGCTTCCAGACGTTGAGCGAATTGCTTTTGCCACGCTCGCTGATGAAGTAGACGGTCTGGTCATCGGGTCCGAAGACGGGTGAGAGGTCTTCGCCTGGCTCTAGTGTGCAGGCGGTGGTGGCTCCTGTCTTGGGGTCTACTATATAAATGTCTCGTGTGACGGAGCTGGTGTGGTGCTTGCGCCACTTATTCTCAAAGCCCTTGATATCTTGCGCTACATAGCGGTCGCCAAGATGGCTGAAGGTGACAGCCTCCAGAGGACGAGGGTTGTAGAGCATAGGCGTGCCGCCATCGACAGGTATCATATAGAGCTGCGAGAGAATGCCCGAAGGATTGAGCGCACTGGTGGCAGGCTGCTGGAGTGCTTCGGACATAATGATAAAGCGACCGTCGGGTGTGTAGCACTCGACGGTATGGCTATTGCCCGAGTGGTGAGTGATGCGCTTGACATCTCCACCGAGGGCTGACATAGTGTAGATGGAGCGGTGCCCATCACGATTGCTCATGAAGGCGATACGCTTGCCATCGGGACTCCAGGTGGGGTTCGACTCGTACCCATCGGAGCCAGTCAGGAGACGCGCCTCGCCACCGATAGCGTCGACAATGTAGATGTCGCCTTGGTAGCAAAAGGCTATCTGATTACCATCTGGTGAGATCTGGGCATAGCGTAGCCAGCGGGGTGTCTCCTGCGCTACAGCCCCCACGAGCCAGGTGGCTGAGAGGGCTAGTAGGAGTAGGAGACGCTTGCAAAGGGAAGTGTTCCTCTTCATAAAACGGGTATTCTTAGGGGTATTTACTTAGACGATAGAAGTTCGGTGGTGCGCTTGATGAACTCTTGTAGGGCAACGCCTCGTAGTTCACCAGCTGAGAGTAGAGCCAACTCGACGATGTGACGTATCATAGGCTGCTTCTCGGCATACTGGTCGAAGGAGCTTTGCATCTCGCCGTGTAGCTCTTCTTGCTGCTTGTTGAGAGCCTCCTTCTTCTCTTGTAGCTCTCTCTTTTGCTCCTCGGTAGGCTCGGACTGATCCTTGGCCTCCTTGTCTAGCTCTGTGACTTGCTCTTGGAGCGTGGCGAGCTGAGAGCGCAGGGGCGCAAGCTGTGGCTCTAGCTCCTTGCCCTCACCCTCTAGCAAGCTCTTGATGAGCGGGTGGTCGGCATTGAGTACGAGCGAATAGCTGTCGGGGAGTGAGTTGTAGAAGGAAGCTCCAGGCTGATACTGCGACATCTCTTTCATACGGCGCATCCACTCCATACGCGTGACCACTGCTGGCTGAGCCTCCTGACCCATGTTGCGTAGGAAGACCTGATAGTTGGCCTCGCCCGTTGGGAGTGCCTTGGCAAAGAGACTACGCATGATCTCAGTCTCATGTGCAGAAGCGTCGGTCGTCGTGTCGTCACGCTGGATCAATTGGTCGACCGTGTCGCTGTCTACACGTACGAAGTGCGTGCCCTCCCACTTTTGCTCTAGATGGTTGAGTAGGGGCGTGTCGAGCATGCCGTGCATGTGGAGTACGTTGTAGCCCTTAGCTTCGGCAGCCTGGATGTAGCTGTACTGCGCCTCAGGGTCGGTAGCGTAGAGGTAGACGAGCTTGCCGTCCTTGTCGGTCTGATTGCTCTTGACCAGCTCACGATACTCTTCGGGCGTGTAGAACTTTCCAGCCACATCCTCCAGTAGGAGCAGCGACTTGAGCGCACGCTCCTCCATCTTCTCATCGGTGAGGATACCATAATGTATGAAGACCGAGAGGTCGGGCCACTTAGCTTCGTAGGTGGGGCGATCATTCTTCATGATCTCCTCCAGCTTGTCGGCCACCTTCTTCGTAATGTAGCTACTGATCTTCTTGACATTGCTGTCAGACTGTAGGTAAGAGCGCGACACATTGAGCGGGATGTCTGGTGAGTCGATCACACCATGGAGCAAGGTCAAGTACATAGGCACGATGCTCTCCACCTCGTCAGTCACAAAGACCTGATTGCAGTAAAGCTTGATCTTGTTGCTCTGCAGATCCACCTTGTTGCTCACCTTGGGGAAGTAGAGTACGCCGGTCAAGGTGAAGGGGTAGTCTACATTAAGGTGTATCCAAAAGAGCGGCTCGTCAGCTCCTGGGTAAAGCTTGCGGTAGAACTCACGATAGTCCTCGTCCGTAAGGTCTTGCGGCTTGCGGAGCCAGAGCGGGTTGGTGTCGTTGATCACATTGTCCTCATCGGTGTCCTGCATCTTGCCGTCCTTCCACTCCTGCTTCTTACCAAAGATGATGGGGATCGGGAGGAAGCGACAATACTTCGTCAGTAGCTCCTCGATGCGTGCCTGCTCGAGGAATTCGCTGCTCTCTTCGTCCAGATGCATGATAATGTCAGTACCACGCTCGGTGCGGCTACCCGCACTCATCTCGTAGGCTGGCGAACCGTCACAGCTCCAGTGTACTGGCTGTGCATCAGGCTGGTAGGAGAGGGTGTCTATCTCGACACGCTCGGAGACCATAAAGGCTGAGTAAAAGCCTAGTCCGAAGTGCCCGATGATATTGCCGGAAGCATCTTTGTACTTCTCCAAGAAGTCCTCCGCTCCAGAGAAAGCTATCTGATTGATGTAACGCTCTACCTCGTCGGCAGTCATACCGATACCGTAGTCTCGTACGGTCAGTGTGCGCGCCTCCTTATCTAGTAGGACCTCTACACGGAGGTCCTCAGTATTGCCCACATCCGTGCCACGAGCTATCAGAGCGCGTAGCTTGGTCGTCGCATCGACTGCGTTGGATACGATCTCACGGAGGAATATATCATGCTCACTATAGAGAAACTTCTTGATGACGGGGAATATGTTTTCACTCGTAACCCCGATTTGTCCTTTATTACTATTCATAAGCTTGAGTTATTGTCAGATTTGAATGGTTACCGCTCGTCGCCCTTCTGGCTGGAAGAGGTAAACGAGGGTAGGGCGAAGCCTAGGGTCGCTTCATCGCTCTTTGCTTGCGCCTCCTTTTGCGGTGCACGCTTGTCCACCTCCATGAGGAGTTCGCCCTCGGAGACACGCAGACGCACCGTGTCGCCCACATTTGCCTCACCATCGAGGATGAGATCCGTCAGCTTGTCCTCAATCCAGTGACGTAGGGCACGTCTCAGCGGTCTAGCACCATACTCTAGGTCAAAGCCCACATCGGCGAGCTTGTCCTTTGCCGAGGGGGTGACCACAAGGTTGTACCCCTGCTCGGAGATACGCGCCATGATAGGACGTAGCTCCACGTCTACGATCTTGCGGATGTCCTCCTTCTCTAGGCTGGCAAAGTATATGGTCTCGTCAAGGCGATTGAGAAACTCTGGGCTAAAGTGCTTCTTGAGCTGCTTGCTTAGCAAAGCCTCCTGCTCCGTCTGGGTGAGCTGCACCTCCTGACGAAAGCCGACACCAGCACCAAAGTCCTTGAGCTGGCGCGTACCGATGTTGCTCGTCAGTATGATGACCGTATTCTTAAAGCTCACGTGCGTACCATCGGCAGCGGTGATAAAGCCATCGTCGAGGATCTGCAGAAGTATGTTGTAAACGTCTGGGTGCGCCTTCTCTAGCTCGTCAAAGAGTACGACCGAGTAAGGCTTGCGTCTCACTTGCTCCGTGAGCTGTCCGCCCTCGTCGTAGCCGACGTAGCCAGGAGCTGCGCCCACGAGACGAGAGACGTTGAACGACTCCATATACTCACTCATATCAATACGTATGAGTGCGTCCTCATCGTCAAAGAGTAGCTCGGCAAGCTTCTTAGCTAGATAAGTCTTTCCGACACCTGTCGGGCCGAGGAAGAGGAAGCTCCCGATGGGTCGCTTGTCGCTACCCAAGCCGAGGCGGTTACGCTGTATCGCTTTGACCACCTTGTCGATTGCATCATCCTGACCGATCACTATATCCTTCAGTGTCTGACGCATTTGGCGTAGCTTAGCGTGCTCCTCCTGACTAATGTTCGAGATAGGCACGCCGCTCATCATAGAGACCGTCTTGGCGACCGCCTCCTCATCTACAGGTAGATAGATGGCAGCCTCCTGGGCATGAACTTTCTCGAGCTCCTCGTCCACCTCTTTCTGGACTAAGTCCTCCTGCACTTTGAGGGTCATAGCGGTGTCGTAGTTGCTCTCACGCACTGCTTTGTCACGAGACGCACGATAGGTACGCAGCTGCTGTCTGAGCGAAGCGACCTTGTCGCTCTCACCCACTTTGCCCTTGAGGTGCATACTCGCTCCCACCTCGTCCAGGACGTCAATAGCCTTGTCGGGGAAGTAGCGGTCGTAGATATATCTATTGGTCAGGCGCACCATAGCGACCAAAGCTTCGTCGCTGTAGCGTACATGGTGAAACTCTTCATATCGTCCTCGCAGCTGGCGCAAGATCTCTAGCGTCTCCTCGGGTGTGTTTGGCTCGATCATCACCTTCTGGAAGCGACGCGCCAAGGCTCCATTCTTCTCAATGGTCCTGCGATACTCATCCAGTGTGGTGGCACCGATCACCTGTATCGTGCCACGCGCCAGAGCCGGCTTGAGCATGTTGGAGGCATCCATACTGCCCTCTGTCGAGCCCGCGCCCATCAGCGTGTGGATCTCGTCAAAGAGTAGGATCGTATTGCCCAGCATCTCAGCCTCCTTGAGTAGCGCCTTAAATCGCTCCTCAAAGTCTCCTCTGTAGCGTGTGCCGGCTAGCATCTGTGCTAAGTCTACGCTGTAAAGCACCTTACCACGAAGCTTGTAGCTCACCTCATCGCGCGCTAAGAGCTGTGCCAAGCCCTCGGCGACGGCTGTCTTACCGACACCCGCCTCGCCGATCAGCACGGGGTTGTTCTTCTGTCGGCGACAGAGTATATGTGTGATACGCTCTAGCTCCTTAGCACGCCCGATCATCGGGTCTAGCTTGCCGTCCTTAGCGAGCTGGTTAAGGTTGGTCGCAAAGGCATCTAGCGCAGGGGTCTTAGAGCGCTTGCTAGACTTGTTAGAAGCTTTCTCCTCCTTGTCGCCCTCATCATCGGCGTTTAGGTCGAAGGGGTTGCTACCCGAGTTTTGCGTCACCTTGCGCTGCTCGTGACGTATGATTGCCTTGATATGCTCTTGTATCTCTTCGGGTAGCTCCTCTAGCGGCACAGCGCGCATAGAGTTTTTGTCCGTCTCTCCGTCGGGATTGTTCTGAGAGACGAAGACCTCCACCTGCTTAACAATCGGATTAGGGTCAACGTCGCTAGCAGGCTTCTTCGTCTGGGTAGCGTCCGTGCCCAGCACCTCGGAGAGAGTCTTCTCAAAGACCTCCAGCCATAAGGAGACATCGAGCTCCTGGCGCATCTCCTCTGTCAATGCGTCAGGCATCCCCGCCATAGCGGTGGAGAGGATTGTCTGAAGCATCTGCTCCTCCGCCTCGACACTAGCTATCGCTTGAACCTCGACAGCAGTCGCCTTGGAGCTGTGCTCTAGGCTGTTCTGTACGTAGCTAGCGAGGATATCCTCCTTAGCAGGACGAGAGGTGATGAATGGCCATGGGTAGATGTCTGGCCGCCCCTCGTGTAGCATATAAGCGACAATACGCGGTGCGTCAATTATGGGGAAGTCATCATGATTGGGAAAAATCTCCCACGCTCCCTCCAGAATGGCCTTGACCTGATCGTGGTAGTAGCTTATGAGCTCCGCACTAGGCATCGTGTACTGACTCTGCTCGATGGTGTCATGGATCTGCTTGTAGTACCCATTCTTCGCAGGCTCCTCAAAGAGCGTATATCGTAGTTGAGTGAGCGGTACTTCGAGCGTACGCAAGATAAAGGCACTGGGGTAAGTGTCCTTACTGCGAGCTAAGTCGATAAAGAGTAACCTAGAGATGTCTAGCTGCTTCTCCGAGCGTAGCCCGATGGCGCACGCTCTAGACAAGGCTTTGATGACTTGGTTACTTATTTGGTATGGCGTGAAATTCATGCGTTTGTAGTTATCTCTTGAAGTGAATAGGTCGTGCTTCGCACCGCTGCAAGGGTACTGGCACCAGGCGAAACATGCGGATGCAAAGCACAGCTAGGCATCCTCGTGCAATAGTCTCGCTGTGTAAAGGTACTCAAAAACTGTACCACGACAAGGAATACGGCTGGCATTTAGCCGTATCCACGCCCTAGATAGACGAAATAGACAGACGAGATGGAGGTTAGGACAAATTGACCCAACGGAGACTGTTGCAAAAGTCAACAGTCTCATAATCTTGCTTGCAAGATTGTCCTGACTTCGCAGAAAGGATGAAGCGCAAGGCGCTGAGGGTGAGGTCTGAAGGGAGCATACCTCCGTATGTAACCGAAGCCGAATCCCGAAAGCAACACAGCGATTCGCCTTTATGCAACAGTCTCCAACGGTGTAGGCAGAGATAGGGTAGGGCAAAAAGAGAGACCTACTGAAGCCTCATCTCATAAGGTCATCCAATAGGTCTCTCTCGTAGTACGCAGGATGAGAGTCGAACTCACACACCATTGCTGGCACTACCCCCTCAAAGTAGCGTGTCTACCAATTCCACCACCTGCGCATACAGTATATTATATAGTCTCTTACAGCAACTACTACACCTAAAGTAATCTTAGGTGCCCAAGACAGGAATCGAACCTGCACAAACTTGCGTTTACTAGTACCTGAAACTAGCGCGTCTACCAGTTCCGCCACTTGGGCTTGTAGCAGTGACTACCTGTGTACATATAACAAACTCTCCATAGTAGTCATGGGGAGTCTAAAAAAGTGCTGTAATCAGGAGATCACTACCTCCTTAAGACCAATAATCCTCTTACTCCGTCACGCTTGCTGACCATCTTGTCAAGAAGCGATGACCTCGTATGAGGAATTATAGCGGTGCGGACGGGACTCGAACCCGTGACCCCCTGCGTGACAGGCAGGTATTCTAACCAGCTGAACTACCGCACCTCGGTTGTTTTGCTCTGCAAAGGTACAAAAAATATCAACACTGCAATAGCTACAGGCGATTTTCTTTTGTGAAGCTCCAAATGAATCCTTTCAGATAGGCTCACTAGCCTATGTCTCAAAGGTGAGAACAACGCTCCTCTGCTCCTTAGCGGTGACAAAGGTACGACAATTTTCGAAACTAACAACTGTTTTCTCGTCAATTTATTCTTCGCGGGGGCTGATTGCTAGTCGTGCATAGTTCTGACATGTGACTTAGATGTCTGTTAGATAGTGCTTTGTGCTAGGCTTCATTTGAAGAGAAAAATCTTTATTCCGGAGATAGGATTGTTTGATCAGCACTGTTCTCTTATCCCCCCTAGGAGGAAATCACAAACTCTCACGTGGATATTTCGAAATATCCACGGAGGTAAGAAATAATACTTCGGAAGAATCAAACGAAACTTCGGAAGAATCAAATGATAAGTCCGAAGAATTTCTTGTTACCTCCGTGGAAAATGATAAATAGCTCCGGAGGAATTTTGCAAACCTCCCGTGGAGATGTCATCGTCAGGTGAGGGCGCGTAAATTTATATAGAAATGGTGAGCCCGTAGTGGTCACTATTTAGTACCTTTGCAAAGACTTCAGTTTAATGGGGTATGATACCCCTATATTATATAAGCACAGTTATGACCGATACACGATACATCTTTGTGACAGGAGGCGTGGTCTCCTCGCTTGGTAAGGGTATTGTAGCCGCCAGCCTTGGCAAATTGCTTCAAGCTCGTGGGTACAAGGTTACGATACAGAAGTTTGACCCGTATATAAACATCGACCCGGGCACGCTCAATCCTTACGAGCATGGCGAGTGCTATGTGACAGAGGATGGTCACGAAGCGGATCTGGACTTGGGTCACTATGAGCGCTTCCTCAATATCCGCACCTCTCGGGAGAACAACATCACCACGGGACGTATCTATCAGAGTGTGATCAATAAGGAGCGCCACGGCGACTACCTCGGCAAGACGGTGCAGGTGATCCCGCATATCACAGATGAGATCAAGCGGAGCGTACGTCGTCTAGGACTGAAGCATCACTACGACTTTGTCATCACCGAAATAGGTGGTGTGGTCGGAGATATCGAGTCACTGCCTTTCCTAGAGAGTGTACGTCAGCTCAAGTGGGAACTCAAGAGCCATTGCGTCTGCGTCCATCTGACTTATGTACCCTTTATCGCAGCAGCCAAGGAGTACAAGACGAAGCCTACGCAGCACTCGGTCAAGCAGCTCCAAGAGGAGGGTATACAGCCCGACATCTTGGTGCTTCGTACGGAGCATAAGCTGAGCGATGAACTGCTAGACAAGGTGGCGCTCTTCTGTAATGTGTCTAAGGAGAGTGTCTTCCAGAGTATCGATATGCCGTCGATCTATGAGATACCGCTACTCCTGCAGGAGCAGGGGCTAGATCGTCAGGTGATCCAGCAGGCTGGTCTAGAGGTGGGCGAAACTCCTAAAATGGAGGGGTGGCGCAATTTCGTTCATCGGATGAAGTCGGCTACCAAGGAGCTACACATTGCACTCGTGGGTAAATATGTAGAGCTACAAGATGCCTACAAGTCTATCGATGAGGCGCTACTCCAGAGCTGTGTGTATCATGATCGCAAGCTCAAGCTAACCTCCATACATAGCGAGAGCATCACCAAGGACAATGTGGAGAAGCTACTGAGTGGCTACGATGGGGTAGTGGTGGCTCCAGGATTTGGCTCTAGGGGTGTAGAGGGTAAGTTGATCGCCCTAGAGTATACCCGTACGCATCAGATCCCGACACTCGGCATCTGTCTGGGTATGCAGTGCATGGCTATTGAGTTTGCTCAGAATGTGCTGGGTCTAGAGGATTGCAACACGACCGAGATCAAGCCTACAGCAACCAATAAGATTATTGATCTGATGGACGAGCAGAAGGCCGTCTCAGACCTAGGAGCCTCTATGCGACTAGGTGCTTATGAGTGCGAACTCAACGAGGGCTCTAAGTTGGCAGCTGCTTATGGCAAGCTACTGATCTCGGAGAGACATAGACACCGCTATGAGTTCAACAGCCAGTACCGTACAGCCTTTGAGGAGGCTGGCTTTAAGTGCGTAGGAACCAATCCCGAGACAGGTCTCGTCGAGGCGCTCGAGCTAGAGGGACACCCTTGGTACATCGGTGTGCAGTACCACCCAGAGTACAGCAGTACGGTCTTGCAGCCTAGTCCTATCTTTATGGCCTTTATCTCAGCAATTAGTAATCGATAGGGGCGCACATCTCGAGCAGATTCTTTTATACACGACATACTCTATACTTTAGATGAATAAATCAAACCTCATAGGTATCGTTCTGATCGGCGTGGTCATCGTCGTCTACTCAGTCTTCCTACTCCCTAAGCAGACGCCTGCATCCACTCCCACATCTACGACTGATACCACTCAGGTCGAGACAAGTACAGCTGTAGCCTCTGCAGAGGAGAGCCAAACGACTACAGATCTAGCAAAGCCTGCCCCCGTCGACTCGCTCTACGCTTTTAGTCAGTTGATGAGCCAGTCGGCTAAGGAGTACACGCTACAAAACGAAAAGCTGTGCGTCACCTTCTCTACTCAGGGTGCTATGCCTATCTCCGCAGAGCTGGCAGACTATCAGAGCTACGATAGCACACAGGTGCAACTCTTCGCTTCTGGTGACTTTATGCTCAATCTACCCCTCCGGACGAACCGAAACCAGATCTTAGACACGAAAGATCTGATCTGGCAGGCAAATCAGCCTAATGACTCAACGCTTTTGATGACGCTGCCGATAGACTCGTCGAGCTATCTGCGCATCACCTACACGATGCCTCACGAGGGCTATATGCTTGGCATGGCTATCGAGGGGCAGGGGCTGGGCTCGCTACTGCAGAGCAACAATGCGATACAAGACCTAGAGATGAGTCTGCGCATACCGCGACAGGAGCGCTCCTGGAAGTTCGAAAATCAGTACTCCACCATATATTATAAGTATCCTGCAGACGACGTAGAGAAGCTCAAGGAGACCAAAAATGAGCAGGAGAAGGATGTCCGTGAGAAGATCCAGTGGGTGGCGATGAAGGATAAGTTCTTTAGCACCGTGCTCATAGGTCTTGGAGATACCCGCCTAGAGGGGAATAGGATGTCCTTTAAGACAGAGCCTAAGGAGACGGATTATATCAAGGCTTGTAACTATCACGGATCCTTTGCAATGGACATACGTGATGGGCGCAAGGCGGACTTCGCGCTCTTCATGGGGCCTTTAGACTACAACATGCTCAAGGCGATGGACGCTGGCGTGGACAAGGCGCAGCGACTAGACCTCAAGCGGATGATCTATGTGGGTGGCTCGCTCTTTAGATGGATCAATGTCACCCTGATTCGTCCGCTGATAGACTTCCTCCAGAGCTTTATCTCCAACTGGGGTATTATCATCCTCTTGCTGACACTCATTATCAAGCTCTTTCTCTCGCCACTTACCTTCAAGAGCTATATGTCGCAAGCTAAGATGCGTGTCTTGAAGCCACAGGTAGAGGCAATCAATGCTAAGTATGCAGGTGATGATCAGCAGATGATGATGAAGAGGAGTCAAGCAACGATGCAGCTTTATCGTAATGCGGGAGCTAGCCCAATGAGTGGCTGCTTGCCGATGTTGCTGCAGATGCCTTTCTTGATAGCACTCTACATGTTCTTCCCGACGGCTATAGACCTACGTGGGGAGAGCTTCCTCTGGGTCAAGGACCTCTCGACCTATGACCCGATCATCTCGTGGAGCACGGACATACCCTTTATTACGGGTCTGCTGGGTGGTAACCATATTAGTCTCTTCTGCTTGCTATGGGCTGTCACCAACATCATTTACTCCCGCTATACGATGAGCATGTCCGCAGGTGCGGACAACTCGCAGATGAAGATGATGCGCTTTATGCCTTACATCATGACGATCATGTTCTTCATCTTCTTCAATAGCAATGCCGCTGGTCTGACCTACTACTACTTTATCTCTACGCTGATCACGATCCTGCAGTTTGTCGCTAGCCGACTACTGATCAATGAGGAGAAGGTGCTGGCACGTCTCGAGGAGAACCAGAAGAAGCCCAAGAAGAAGAAGGGCTTTATGGCGCGTCTCGAGCAGATGCAGAAGGAGCAAGAGAAGCTCATGCGTGAGCAAAACAAGAAGCGTCGCTAACTAAGATATAACCCTCGGCGGATCTATGGAACCTCTCAAGCACGAGTGCGGGATAGCACTCATACGACTACGCAAACCCCTAGAGTACTACGCAGAGCACTACGGTACGACCCTCTACGGGCTGAACAAGCTCTACCTTCTGATGGAAAAGCAGCACAACCGCGGACAAGATGGCGCTGGGCTGGCTGTGGTCAAGACTCAGGCACCTCCAGGTGATGAGTATATCTATCGAGAGAGAGCTCTCGGCAGTAACGCTATTACGGAGATCTTTAAGACGGTACACGAGGCCATAGCCACAGCTCACGATGGTAAGACTCCTACCGCAGAGGAGGCGACACAAGCTGAGCGCTATACCCCTTTCCTCGGAGATTGCTATATGGGTCATCTACGTTACAGCACGACGGACTTGGCGGGCTTGACTTTCGTACACCCGATGGTACGCCGTAGCAACTGGAGAGCGAAGTCGCTCGCCGTGTGTGGCAACTTTAACCTGACCAATGTGTCGGGTATCTTTGACGAGATCACAGCCATCGGTCAGCACCCTCGCACCTCCAGTGACACACATATTATATTAGACCAAGTAGGTCACCGTCTAGACCGTGAGGTGGAGCGTCTCTACAAGATCGCTCACGAGGAGCAAGGGCTAGAGGGAATGGACATAACGCACTTCATCGAGGACAATCTTGATCTGACCAACGTGTTGCATCGTACCAGTCCTATCTGGGATGGAGGCTTTGTGATGTGCGGTATGACAGGATCTGGAGACTCTTTCGTCTTGAGAGATCGCAACGGCATCCGCCCCGCATTCTACTACATCGATGACGAGATCATCGTCGTAGCTAGCGAGCGTCCCGTGATCCAGACGGTGATGAATGTGACCTACGACAAGGTCCTTGAGCTAAAGCCTGGCGAGGCACTCACTATAGACAACAAAGCTAATCCGAGTATCACTCAGATCCTGGAGCCTGGCGAACTGAAAGCTTGCTCCTTCGAGCGTATCTACTTCTCTCGTGGTAGTGATCGAGACATCTACCGTGAGCGTAAGATGCTAGGGCAGCTCCTCACGCCAGCTATCCTCAGAGAGATAGACGGTGACTTGACTCACTCGGTCTTCTCCTTTATCCCAAACACCGCCGAGGTCGCTTACTTCGGTATGCTAGAGGGACTAAACCTAGAGCTCAACAAGCGCAAGGCGGAGCAGATCGAGCAGGCATTGGGAGCTCCCGACTTTGATGCGCAACTGAAGCATATCCTCTCGCAGCGCATACGTAGTGAGAAGGTCGCCATCAAGGATATCAAGCTACGCACCTTTATCTCCGAGGGCAATACGCGTAACGATCTAGCGACGCACGTCTACGATGTCACCTACGGCTCCATCGAGCGTGGCGTGGACAATCTCGTGGTCATCGATGATAGCATCGTACGAGGCACGACGATACGCCAGAGCATCCTCACGATCTTGGACCGCTTAGGACCGCGTAAGATAGTCTTCGTCTCCAGTGCTCCACAGATCCGCTATCCCGATTACTATGGCATCGATATGCGTCATGTGGACGAGTTCATAGCCTTTAGAGCTATGATCGCACTCCTACAGGAGCGAGGCCTGCAGCGTATGCTTGACGAGGCATACCGTGAGGCGATAGCCCTTAGGGAGCACCCGCTCACGGAGTACGTACCCAACGTGATTAAGACCCTCTACGCACCCTTTACGGAGGAAGAGATCTCTGCCAAGATCGCTGAGCTAGTCAAGTCAGATGGTATCAAGGCAGAGGTTAGCATTGTCTACCAGACAGTCGAGACTCTACACGAAGCTATCCCACTCCATCCAGGCGACTGGTACTTTACGGGCGACTATCCTACGCCTGGCGGGTCCCATCTCGTCAACGATGCTTTCATCGCTTATTACGAGCAGCAGTACAATCGCAAATAGACATAGACGCTCTTTTCAACTAATAATCATGCAAACATCCACACAGCGCAAAGCTACGCTCACGCTACAAGACGGATCTACCTACACGGGCTGGCACTTCGGTGCGACTAGACAGTTGGCTGGTGAGGTAGTCTTTAATACAGCCATGAATGGTTACACCGAGTCGCTCACAGACCCCAGCTATATGGGGCAGATCTTGGTGATGACCTATCCGATGGTGGGCAATTACGGTGTCCCCGCTGCCACTCGAGATGAGTACGACATTCCAAACTACTACGAGAGTGATGGCTGTCTTATGCGCGCTCTGATAGTCAACAGCTACTCGCCAGAGTACTCTCACTGGAATGCGGAGCAGTCTCTAGGGGACTTTATGGCAGAGCAGGGCGTTGTGGGGATTACGGGCATCGATACACGAGCTCTGACCAAGCATCTGCGTGACCACGGCATACAGGTCGGCACGATAACCATCGAGGGCGAGACCTCTCCCATAGAGTCCTCCATCGGAGACCAAAACTTAGTCGCTCAAGCCTCTTGTCCTGAGCCCCGTATCTACGGATCGGGCGACTGTCATATAGCTTTGATCGACTGTGGACTTAAGGACAACATCCTTCGCTCGCTTATCGATGAGCGCTTCACCCTCCATCGCGTCCCTTGGGACTATCCTTTGGAGCAGATTGAGGACCTGCGAGGTGTCTTCATCAGCAATGGTCCTGGCTCACCAATGTGCTGCAAGGAGACGATAAGACAGATACAGTATGCCTTCGAGCGTCAGCTCCCCACTTACGGCATCTGCATGGGCAATCAGCTGATGGCACTCGCCTCTGGTGCCAAGATCTACAAGATGAAGTACGGACACCACGGGCACAATCAAGCTGTCCAGTTGGTCGGCTCACCTCAGTGCCTCATCACCAGCCAGAATCATAGCTACGCTGTCAACTCAGCGACACTCCCTCAGGGATGGGAAGAGTGGTACACCAACCTCAACGATGGTACCAATGAGGGGCTAATGCACACCGACCTGCCATTTCGCTCGGTACAGTTCCACCCAGAGGCAAAGGGCGGTCCGCTAGATGCGCTCAGCTTCTTCTCAGACTTTCAGGACACCGTCCTGAACTACCCACAATTGTCGAAATAACCCATCAAGCTCGACCAAACCATGACTCAGCGTAAGCAATACAATAAGATACTCCTACTCGGATCTGGTGCACTCAAGATCGGAGAGGCAGGCGAATTTGACTATTCAGGCTCACAAGCTCTCAAAGCTGTCAAAGCGGAGGGTATCAAGACCGTTCTCATCAACCCCAATATCGCTACGGTACAGACCAGCGAAGGCATTGCTGATGCGGTCTATTTCTTACCCGTCACGCCTTATTTCGTAGAGCGTGTCATAGAGCGTGAGCGTCCCGACGGCATCATGCTAGCCTTCGGTGGGCAGACTGCGCTCAACTGTGGTGTCCAGCTCTTTCAGTCGGGCGTCTTGGAGCGTTACGGCATCGACGTGCTCGGTACACCCGTCGAGACCATTATGGCGACCGAAGACCGCGAGCTCTTTGTCGAGAAGCTTGACGAGATAGAGGTCAAGACCATCCAGAGCCACGCCGTCACAACGATGGAAGACGCTCTCGTCGCTGCCAACCAACTAGGCTACCCTGTCATCGTACGAGCTGCCTACGCCTTGGGTGGCTTGGGTAGTGGCTTCTGTGACAATGATGAGGAGCTCAGAGTCCTTGCGGAGAAAGCCTTTGCCTTCTCCCCACAGCTACTGATTGAGAAGAGCTTGCGCGGCTGGAAAGAGATCGAGTACGAGGTGGTGCGAGACGCTTACGACAACTGCATCACCGTCTGTAATATGGAGAACTTTGACCCGCTCGGCATCCACACTGGTGAGAGTATCGTCATCGCTCCATCACAGACCCTTTCCAACGATGAGTATCACAAGCTCCGCACGATAGCTATCAAGATCATCCGTCACCTCGGTGTAGTAGGCGAGTGCAATGTGCAGTACGCCCTCGACCCTTATAGTGAGGACTACCGTGTCATCGAGGTCAATGCGCGTCTCTCTCGCTCTTCGGCACTAGCCAGCAAAGCCACCGGCTATCCCCTCGCACACGTTGCTGCGAAGCTCGGACTAGGCTATGGACTCTTTGAGGTGCAAAATGCGGTAACAGGCACTACGCCAGCCTTCTTTGAGCCAGCACTAGACTATTGTGTTTGCAAGATACCACGCTGGGACCTCGGTAAGTTCCACGGTGTGTCTCGTCAGCTCGGCAGTAGCATGAAGTCTGTCGGCGAGGTTATGGCGATCGGTCGCACCTTTGAGGAGGCGATCCAAAAGGGACTCCGCATGATCGGGCAGGGTATGCACGGCTTTTGCGAAAACAAAGAGCTCGTCATCCCCGACATCGACACAGCCCTGCGGGAGCCGACCGACACCCGCATCTTCGTCATCAGCAAAGCATTCCGTCAGGGATACAGTGTGGAGCAGATCCACGAGCTTACGAAGATCGATCGCTGGTTCCTCTATCGCCTCAAAGGCATCCTAGAGACCTCCGAGACACTAGGCTCTTGTGACTCCATAGAGAGTCTTCCCGCAGAGCTACTACGGCAAGCTAAGGAGCAAGGCTTCACAGACTTTCAGATCGCACGTGCCGTCACCAAGGAGTACAAGAAGCCCCTGCACAAAGAGGCAGACCAGGTACGCCAGCACCGCAAGAGCCTCGGCATACTACCTTATGTCAAGCAGATCGACACGCTAGCCGCCGAGGTACCAGCCGAGAGCAACTACCTCTACCTTACCTATCATGGCGAGGAGCACGACATCGCCACAGAGCAGGACGGCAAGTCGGTCATCGTGCTAGGCTCGGGAGCTTATCGTATCGGTAGCTCCGTCGAGTTTGACTGGTGCGGCGTCAATGCGCTACACACCATTCGCAAGGCGGGTCTGCGCTCTATTATGATCAACTACAATCCAGAGACCGTCAGTACAGACTTTGATATGTCAGACCGTCTCTACTTTGACGAGCTCACCTTCGAGCGCGTCATGGATATCGTAGACCTAGAGGCACCCAAGGGCGTCATCCTAGCTACGGGCGGTCAGATCCCGAACAACCTAGCGCTACGTCTTGCCGCTAATGGAGTCACCATCCTAGGCACGCAAGCCGAAGATATAGACCATGCGGAGGATCGACACAAGTTCTCCGCCATGCTAGACGAGCTAGGCATCGACCAGCCCGAGTGGAGCGAGCTTACCACCATAGAGGACATTGATCGCTTCGTGGATCGTGTAGGCTATCCCGTCTTGGTGCGTCCTAGCTACGTCCTCTCAGGAGCTGCGATGAATGTCTGCTCCAATCAGGAGGAGCTACTCCGCTTCTTGCAGCTCGCAGCCAATGTGTCCCAAGACCACCCCGTGGTCGTGTCGCAGTTTGTCGAGCATGCCAAGGAGATCGAGATGGATGCCGTCGCCGATCATGGCGAGATCATCGCCTATGCTATCAGCGAGCATATCGAGTTCGCTGGCGTACACAGTGGCGATGCAACCATTCAGTTCCCTGCTCAGAAGCTTTACGTCGAGACCGTCCGACGCATCAAGCGCATCTCGCGCCAGATTGCCGAAGCACTACACATCTCAGGTCCGTTCAACATCCAGTTCCTCGCACGAGGCAACGAAATCAAAGTGATCGAGTGCAACCTTCGCGCCTCGCGCAGCTTCCCCTTCGTGAGCAAGGTGCTGCGACTCAACTTCATCGACCTAGCCACCAAGATCATGCTAGGATTGCCCTATGAGCACCCGACGAAGGATGCCTTCTCGCTAGACTATGTGGGGATCAAGGCTTCGCAGTTCTCCTTCTCCCGCTTGCAAAAGGCTGACCCCGTGCTAGGTGTCGATATGGTTTCCACGGGTGAGGTGGGCTGTATCGGCGAAGATACCGAGGAGGCTATCCTCAAGGCGATGCTCTCCGTGGGGCATCACATCCCAGAGCGTGGCATCCTCCTCTCGACGGGTGGCGCTAAGCAAAAGGCCGACCTCCTCGAGGCGTCGCAGCTCCTCCACAAGAAAGGCTACAAGCTCTACGCCACGGCAGGCACGCAGCACTTCCTAGAGGAGAATGGGGTTCCCGCCACACTCGTTCACTGGCCAGACAGCACCGAGCAGCCACAAGCACTCGATCTGCTACACCAGCATGAGGTAGACCTCGTGGTCAACATCAATAAGAACCTCTCTACAGGTGAGCTGACCAATGGTTACAAGCTACGCCGTGCAGCGATCGATCTCAACATTCCGCTGATCACCAATGCACGCCTCGCAGCCACCTATATCAAGGCATTCTGTACGCTCTCGCTAGAAGAGCTAGAGATCAAGAGCTGGCAAGAGTACTAACGGCCAACAGCCACCAGCCAACCAAAACTATGGACAAGCCCTTCTGCATGCGACACTACGCTCTCATGCAGGGGGCTTGTGCTATGCGTATCTCTACCGATGTGCTCTTCCTCGGAGCGTGGGCTAGGACGGCTCACACAGCCAGTCAAGTTCTAGACGTGGGAACAGGCACCGGCATCCTGTCGCTGATGCTCGCGCAGACCTATCCCAGTGCCATGGTTACCGCTATCGACATTGATGACGAAGCGGTTCGCACCGCTCAGGACAACTTCTCCCGCTCTCCCTACAGTCATCGGCTCACGGCACTGTCGTGTGACATCACCGCGCCAGAGCTAGCTTTGCCATCCCGACACTACGACCTTATCATCTCCAATCCCCCTTACTACGACGGACTCCAGCCCGCTACGGCATCACTCCGTCAGGCGCGCCACATGGGAGGGGGCTTCGCGCCACACCTGCTCTTTCGTTATCTAGAACCACTCGTTGCGCCTGAGCCAACGCTCTGCCTCGTCACGCCCGTCGAGGCGTTGCCCCTCTTGCGTCGGGAGGCCGTGCTACACCGCTACAACCTCACACGGCTTTGCGGGCTGCACCACCAAGTAGGGCAGCCCGCCATACGACTTCTGACGCAGTGGCACCGCTCCGCGACACCGCCTGAGTCCTGTCGCTTCGAGAGCTTAGCCATACGCACCGCACAGCAACGATACACAGCCGAGGCGCAAGAGCTCCTGCGCCCATACTTACTCGACCAGTACCTCACGTAACGTTTGGCTTTCGACAATAACTGCTGCTTCGCGAGTATGGATGATTTTTTAAGTGGCAAGAGTGAAGGGCTTCGACGTAGTAAATAACAAAGAGCTACTTAGGAAATTCAAAATACCTAAGTAGCTCTTTGTGTAGAGTCTAAGAGTTATGATGAGAGTCTTAGTTGAGTAGCATGCTTCGTTTGATTAAGCCAATGATAGGGTGGTTACTAATTCTTCTTAGGCAGAATCTCAAACTTCATACGCTGTCTTTCGAAAAAGATCCTGAGCGTAGCTTTGTCGTTTGATATGGTCGCATAGACTATGTCTTTATCCAATAGGTCGTCATGCTCTACCAGTCGGCTCCATGTGCCGTCAAAGCCGTTGAGCTTAGCCCATTCGTGAATCTGGCTGTCTGTAATCACTTCATCTACACTTGAGATGGCACTAAAGACCCCAGTGATTTTCTGATCCTCAATGAAGTAGAAGGCAAACTTGATGTTGCTCTTGTCAGCTTGATCACTCTTTGTCTGGAAAGAGAGGTATGTCCCGCTTAAGTCTGTAGGGATTTCTCGATAACCAGCCTCACGCTCGAAAGCAACGATCTTGTCCACCTGTTTGCTCATCAGTGCTTCAAAAGAGGGGATATCCTTGGCTGTAGCTACAAAATCATGCTCCTTGGCAACAGGTGCGGGCGGCGTCGGACGTAAGATCGTCAGACAAGTTTTAGTATTCCACTCACTGTTTGGCCAATGCTGCAAGATAATGGACATATCCTCCTTTTTGTATTGATAGGAAGTCTCGTCTTGGTAGGTCTCGTTGAAGCCTAGAGCCTTGATCAGCTCTCGTATTCGAGGACAGTTATTGATTGGCTCACGACATAGCGCAATGATTACATCAGAGTCCAGTAAAAGATTCTTGCCACCATAGCTAACGATCGGCACGATGTCAAGCGATAGATTGACATAAGCGGGGAGAGGATTAGGTGCCTCAGACTTGTCGTTATTGACATTGACATTGTCTTGTAGCTTCCGACCTAGGGTAGCTTCATAAGCTTCAAATGGAGCCTTGTCGGTATTGTAGTCAAATTTGATGAGAGGCATTTGGTCATGAGGCATCTCCTTCTCGACGAATTGGATGCTGTCGATCTTGTCAATGGGGATAAGCTGAGCTTCTTGCCCTTTGAGAAAGACCTTCAAATGAGTAGGAGCCTCTTGTGCTACAAGAGCAAAAGCTGATACCAGTAGTGCAGATAAGAGAGTTAAAGTTTTACGTGTCATAAAGTTATAGAGGTTGGTGAATATGCCGGTGAGCCCATGCAAAGAGATCGGGGAGTGACATTCGAAATCTCTTTCCGCCGACTAAGGTAATATAAATTTCCTTTATGCGAGTTGTTTAGGTAGTCTCTTACTGGCGAAGACTAAGTCTTAGTAAGCAGGGCTAATCTCTATTATAAGGTGCTGAGAGAGTGAACGACTAGAGCTGAAGCGCTGTGCCTACAAATCCCAATCTCCAGGAGAGGAGAAATAAAACTTCGGAAGAATCAACTGAAACTTCGGAGGAACGGAATAAAACTTCGGAAGTATCAAATGATAAGTCCGAAGAATTTTCCATTTCTTCCGTGGAGATTTTTCATTTCCTCGGGAGGAATTGATCAACCAGGGTTATTGTACAGATAGTATCGTAGTCTGACTAATCCCTTTTTTGTACCTTTACGGGTGAAATGAACATAGTCTGTGCCTTATGATGAAGCATATCGTATCTATCGAGCAGTGTGATGAGCAAGATATACTACGTATCTTGGATCGTGCTGCACTCTTTGAGGCCAATCCTAATCGCCACCTAATGGATGGTATGGTGGGTGCCACCTTGTTTTTCGAACCATCGACGCGTACTCGTCTGAGTTTTGAGACGGCGGTCAATAGACTAGGAGGACGAGTCATCGGCTTCTCCGACCCCAAGTCTAGTAGTTCGACAAAGGGTGAGTCGCTCAAAGATACCCTCCTTATCGTCTCTAACTATGCTGACGTGATCATCATGCGGCACTACCTAGAGGGCGCTGCTCTCTATGCTACGGAGGTTTCGCCCGTACCGATCGTCAACGCTGGTGATGGTGCCAATCAGCACCCATCGCAGACGCTCCTAGACCTCTATACGATTCGCTCTACACAAGGATCGCTCGAGGATCTACACATCGTGATGGTGGGTGACCTGCGCTTCGGACGTACGATCCACTCGCTCATAGAGGGGATGCGCTTCTTCTCACCTCGCTTTACCTTTGTCGCACCGCCTGAGCTAAGGCTCCCCGAGGAGTATAGGCAGTATTGCGATGAGCATCATCTGCGCTATGAGGAGACTTCGCTCTTTACTCCTGAGGTGATTGCCGATGCTGATATACTCTATATGACTAGGGTGCAGCGGGAGCGCTTTACCGATATGGAGGAGTATGAGCGTGTCAAGGATGTCTACATACTTAATAAGGAGATGCTACAAGGCACTAAAGACAATCTACGTATCCTCCACCCGCTGCCACGTGTTAATGAAATTGCGACTGATGTGGACAGCAGTCCCAAGGCGGAGTACTTTCGCCAAGCACAGAACGGACTCTACATACGTCAGTCGATACTTTGCGAGGTACTCGGTATAGAAGTTGATAAATAACTGTACACTATGAAAGCTAAGACTCAAGACGCACTAAGCAAGCAGCAAGAGGGGATGATGGTTACAGCCATCTGCAATGGTACCGTGATAGATCATATACCCCCCAAGAAGCTCTTTAAGATAGCCCACCTCCTACAGCTCGAGGATATGGAGGAGCCTATCACCATCGGCAACAACTTAGATAGTCACTATCTGGGTAAGAAAGGGATTATCAAGATTTCTGGGAGGATGCTCTCCGATGAGGAGGCAAGTCGCATAGCGCTTATTGCTCCAGATGTACATATCAACATTATTAAGGACTACGAGGTGGTCGACAAGCGGACGTTACATCTGCCTGAGGAGATCATTGGCTTTGTCAAGTGTCCTAATGCCAAATGCATTACAAACAATGAGCCTGTGCGGACTCACTTTCACCTGATAGATGCCGAGCATGAGGTACTACGCTGTCACTACTGCGGGCGCAAAGTATCGGAGGAGCGTATCGAACTACTCTAAGCAAAGAACTTACTAACAAACAAATACTTAATACTATGACAAATCAAGCTACAGCCACCAAGTCTCGTCGTGGTCTGACGACGACAATTATCATCGTGGCAGTCGTACTACTCCTAGTCTTCTGGGGGGTAGGACAGTACAACTCGATCGTGGTGCTAGACGAGAAGGTCAATACCTCGTGGAGCCAAGTGGAGAATCAATACCAGCGCCGTGCCGATCTCATCCCCAATCTTGTCGAGACTGTCAAGGGCTACGCCTCTCATGAGCGTGAGACCCTCGAGGGGGTGATCAATGCGCGTGCTAAGGCTTCACAGCCTATCATACAGTCTGGCGAGGGGATGACTCAAGAGCAACTCAATCAATTCCAGCAAGCTCAGGGAGACCTAACCAGTGCACTCAATAAACTGATGGTTGTAGTAGAGCGCTATCCCGAGCTGAAGGCTGACGAAAACTTCCGTCAGCTACAAGCTCAGCTAGAGGGTACAGAAAATCGTATTACGACGGCTCGCATGGACTTCAACAATGAGGCGCAGCAGTACAATACGAAAGTACGTCGCTTCCCAACGAATATCTTTGCCGGGATCTTTGGCTTCCGTCAGCGTCCTTACTTCCAGGCTGAGGCTGGTGCTGAGCAAGCTCCTCAAGTAAAGTTTTAGTTGTTAGAGGTAGAGATTAGAAGTTAGAGATTAGAGATGAGACCCTTCTAGACCTTCTAACTTCTAATCTCTAACGTCTAATTTCTCACCTCTAAATCCTCCTATGAAGCGCACCTTACTCTTACTCGGATTACTGTTATCCTTTTGGGCACTACCTGCTCAAAAGGTCGTCTCGTGGGAGGATATCCCCAACGTGCAGCTACAGGACAGCACGCAGTTTGTCTCCGACGTAGCGCACATCATCGAGCCCGAAGCACGACAACGGATCAACGAGACGCTCCTAAGCATGCGCCAGACGCACGGTGTGGAGGGTGTCGTCATCACCCTTCCTTCCATCGGTCAGGATCGCTCTATCGAGGATCTCGCACGGGAGATACTTCGTGGCTGGGGCGTAGGCTCTAAGATAGACAATAGTGGCTTCGTCATGCTCATCTCGCTAGATAGTCGTCAGATACGCATAGAGACGGGCTACGGACTAGAGGGCGTGCTACCAGATGCCCTCTGTAGTCAGATCATCGCTCATCGTATGGCACCACACTTCAAGCGTGGAGACTACAGTACAGGTATCCTCTCTGGTGTGCAGGCGATACAAGAGACTATCACGGCAAACTACGAGGGTGCGACGCGCACCGATGGTGCCGAGGAGGATCAAGTGGCTGACGGCGTATTCAATGGATTGGTGGTCCTCTTGGTGCTGATCCTCTGTGTCGTCATGCTGGTCTCTTACAAAGACGAGCAGACAGCTCCGGAGCAGCGTATCAAACGTCTCAATAGGCAGATCCTAGGCTTCCTATTCATAGCTTTGATCTTAATGATCGGTGGAAGCTTCCTCTTGATAGCTAGCGCCATCGTCGTACTCCTCGCTCTCTACGCTATCCTTCGCCATCGACTCTCTCAAGAGGCGCTCCGCTGTAAGACATGCCATCAAAGCAAGTTACAGAGTCTCTCAGACACAGCTAAGCTATCACTGCTCACGCCTGCACAACAGCTGGAGGAGCGACTCGGCAGTGTGCACTACCTAGTCAAGCAGTGTGACCATTGTGGCGCCGTAGAGCGTTATGGCGAGGTAGCTGGAAACTCCCCCTACAAGCGTTGCCCGCACTGCGGGACCTATGCGCTACAGCACACCGGTACGCGCCGCATGCGTTCTACTGATCGGCATATCGCCTATATCCATCGTCAGGAGTACCATTGCCTCTACTGCGATCAAGACCACCACACAGACGAAACAGTCTACAAAGAGAGTAACTCTGCTCTAGGTGGAGCTATACTCGGAGGTATCATCGGTAACTCTCTCGGACGAGGCGGCTTCGGTGGTGGTTTCGGTGGTGGCGGTTTCGGAGGCGGAGGCTTCGGCGGCGGCTCGGGCGGTGGCGGCGGTGCCACTGGGGGCTGGTAAACTTCTACTACACCTTATATCTTAGGCATTATGTCAATACTACTATACTTCTTACTGCTCATCCTAGGCTTGGTCATGATCACAGCTGGGGCAAACTTTCTCACCAATGGCTCTGTGACGATCGCTGAGCGACTGGGCGTGTCGCAGCTGGTGATCGGTCTCACGATCGTAGGCTTTGGCACTTCAGCCCCTGAGTTAGTCGTGAGCATTACCTCGGCTCTGGCCAACAAGCCGGACATAGCCATCGCCAATGTGGTGGGAAGTAACATCGCCAACATTCTCCTCATACTAGGCGTCAGTGCTATGATCTACCCGATCCGTGTGACACACGATGCTATGAAGCGTGATATACCGATCGCTATGCTGGTTACAGCCATCTGTCTAGTCATGGCGAGCGATCATCTCCTCACGGGAGGCTTTTCGGGCAACATCATCGATCGTGGCGATGGTATTGTACTCCTCTGCCTCCTCATCTTCTATCTTTATCTAGCCTTTATGTCTGCAGCTAAGGAAAAGGCGCCCGAGCCTGACCTCTCGTCGCTAGAAGATGATCCAGACAAGTCTAAGGCAAAGCATGCGACTAGGACACTGCTACTCTCTATCGCTAAGGTCATCGGGGGACTCGCTCTACTGATCTTCGGTGGACGTCTATTCGTAGATAATGCCTCTAGTATAGCACGCTCGTGGGGTGTGAGCGAGGCAATCATCGGACTCACCATCGTCGCCATCGGTACCTCACTGCCAGAGTTGGCTACATCCGTTGTAGCAGCCGTCAAGCGTCAACCCGACTTGGCCATCGGCAACGTTGTGGGGAGTAGCATCTTCAACATTCTCTTCATCCTCGGAGTCTCTGCCACGATCACGCCCCTAGTACCAGCGGGTATACAGCTCCTGGACTATCTGATGATGCTGGTGGCTGTCTTCCTTCTCTTTATCTTCAGCAACGTCCTCGGACGAGCTATGATCAGTCGCAAGGAGGGTATAGCGCTGCTCGCCGTCTACGTAGCCTATATGACCTACCTCATAGTACAGTCTCTATAGAAAGCGTTACTGCTCAATCAAAGTCAAAAACAGTGCACAACGAGGGGCCTCAATTGCAAAGAAGCAGTTGAGTCCCCTCATTTCTATTCTAAGTTTTATTACTACTCAGATTTAGATTAGTCTGCGACTCGTCGCTACAGCAATAGCCTCGGAGATATTGCTCACTCCAAGCTTTTGAAAGAGAGCCTTGCGGTACCCCTTGACAGAGTCTTCGGAACGGTGGATAATTTGTGCGATCTCTCCCACGGACAAGCCTTGGTGAGCTAGACTGATTACGGCTTTCTCCTGTTCATTGAGTGTCAGATCTTCCATTTGCCCCCACCGTCCAGTCTTGGCGGATAGCCTCCATCGCTTGTTTGAATTGACCGCAGAGATATAAGCCTCTCCCACTTCTCGCGTGTGAGCTAGAGAGACGAGACAGAGCGAGAGCCAAATGTTTCCCGTTGCGTCCAGCCGAAGGGGCGTGAGCTGATGATTGATTAAGATGGGTCCTTTAGACTCGGCGGGTATAATCCGAAAGTTGTAGGATATGGTGTACTCCGTGCGCTCCGCAATAGCTATCCCCTTGAAGAATTCAAATCCAGCCTGATTGACACGCTGAAGGAATGCTAGATCCTCCTCGGGAACATGCCGATAGTAAAACTGATACCCCTCGCTCATCACCTCGTCGACAGACTCACCACATAGGAAGAGCGGATTGCTCGAGATATAGAGGAAGTTCAGTTTGTTGTAGTCAATGATATAGAGGGACTTGTAAGTAAGCCGAGCCAAAGCCTTAGCAGACTCCACATAGGGGGGTAGGTCCTTGTATAGCGCTTCGTCTACTTGGGGACGTGTATCTGCTGGAGGGCTCAGGCGGTCGTTTTCGTTGCAAGGGATATTCATCTAGGGGGCTCTCTTCTTATGAACAAGCAACGCAAAGGTACTTATTTCAAACTAGACCATTACCCGAAAGGGTAAGACCTCAATCTTGCAAATTCCACGAATTGTCTGCTAGTGGGAACGCACGGCTCGTGCGTCCTTAAGACGGGGTACTCATCGAGCAGGCATTTCAAATCTCCAGCGAAGAAATTCCAAATACCTCGCTGGATATTTTTCGTTTTTCAGGGAGGCGTTGGAAATTTCTTCGGACTTATCATTTGATTCTTCCGAAGTTTCATTTGATTCTTCCG
>OGPS01000573.1_pt1 | contig 33951 bp, 29 predicted proteins | sample 1552931 | NCBI WGS metagenome assembly OGPS01 (sample SAMEA2580252, study PRJEB22360) | human gut metagenome | biome: human gut; feature: human-associated habitat; material: faeces | place: Denmark | collected 2008/2010 | reverse complement strand
GAAAAGACGAGACAACTCATTCTAGTTTGACGACGAAAACGATGTCAACCGACATTCGTTTCAGCAAAAAATAAGTCAACCATTTTCAGGGAACGACAGGGAAAGCGACGCTTCGGTGCGGGAGGCTGAAGTTTTCCACGTGGGAAATTCCAAATAGCTCGCTGGAAAATAAAAATTCTCCACGGAGGTAAGGAAAAATTCTTCGGAAGAATCAAATGAAACTTCGGAGGGATCAAATGATAAGTCCGAGGAATTTTTCTTTGCCTCCGTAGAGAACAAAAATTTCGGAATCCCCCACGTGGAGGCTCTGCTCTTTATTTTGTAACTTTGTGGAGCTAAAGACTGCACATCAATATAAACTTATCATACACCTCTATGGAACTACTTCAAAAGAACGTACAGCGCGCTAAGGCTAACAAGCAGCGCATTGTACTCCCCGAGGGTCTCGAGCCTCGTACCCTCCAAGCTGCTGATCGCATCATCGCTGACGGCATCGCTCACATCATCCTCCTAGGCAACCCCGCCGAGATCCAGGCTAAGGCTGCTGAGCTAGGTCTTAAGCACATTGACCAGGCTGAAATCATCGATCCGCAAAATCACGCACGTCGTGAGGCTTACCGCGATCTCCTGATGGAGCTTCGCAAGGCTAAGGGCATGACCCGTGAGCAGGCTGACGAGCTAGTGGTCAATCCACTTTACCTCGCTTGCCTCATGATCAAGTCTGGCGACGCTGACGGTGAGGTAGCTGGTGCACACAACACGACGGGCAACGTGCTCCGTCCTGCACTCCAGCTTATCAAGACTCGCCCAGGACTCAAGGTGGTCAGTGGCGCATTCCTCATCTTCTCTCCGCTCAAGGAGTATGGCGAGAACGGCTTCTTTATCTTTGCTGACTGCGCCGTCACGCCCAATCCTGATAGTAACGAACTCGCACAGATCGCTATCGCTTCTGCCGACACGGCTCGTAGCATCGGCGATATGGAGCCACGCGTTGCCCTCCTGAGCTACTCTACAAAGGGCTCTGCCAAGAGCGAGATGATCGACAAGGTTACGGAGGCTTACAAGATCGCTAAGGAGATGGCTCCTGACCTACTCATCGATGGTGAGCTACAGGCAGACGCAGCTATCGTGAGCAAGATTGCTGAGCTCAAGGCTCCTGAGAGCCCCGTAGCTGGTAAGGCAAACGTCCTCGTCTTCCCGAACCTAGAGGTGGGCAACGTCGCTTACAAGCTCGTCGAGCGTCTCGGTCGTGCTACCGCTGTCGGTCCTATCCTACAGGGTATGGCTGCTCCTGTCAATGACCTAAGCCGTGGCTGCTCTGTAGATGATGTCTACAATGTGATCACGATCACTTGCAACCAGGCTATCGCAGCTAAGAAGTAATTCATCACCCCCTTCCCTTTACTAAAGATAAATTATGATCGTACTAGTCCTTAACTGTGGCAGCTCGTCTGTCAAGTATTCACTATATGATATGCCCGAGGCTCGTATCCTAGCTTCAGGCGGTATTGAGAAGCTCGGTCTGCCCGACTCTTTCATCAAGTTCAAGACAACCGACGGCAAGAAGGTACAGATAGACCGTCCGCTACCTGAGCACACGGTGGCTGTCGAGTTTATCCTCGAGATCCTGACGAAGTCTGAGTACGCTGTCCTAGACAGTGTAGACCAGATCGAGGCTGTGGGTCATCGTCTCGTACATGGTGGTGAGGCGATCAATAAGAGCGTCCTCATCAATGACGAGGTGATCGAACAGGTAAAGCGTGTCTCTGACCTCGCTCCACTACACAACCCACCCTCACTGAAGGGTATCGACGCTATCACGAAGCTCCTCCCGAAGGTGCAGCAGGTAGCTGTCTTTGACACTGCCTTCCACCAGACGATGCCCGCATACTCTTATATGTATGCGCTACCCTATGAGTACTATGAGAAGTACGGAGTGCGTCGCTACGGTTTCCACGGTACGAGTCATCGATACGTAAGCCATCGTGCCTGTGAGATTCTTGGGAAGGATTTCGATAAGACACGCATCATCACCTGTCATATCGGCAATGGAGCTTCGATTGCCGCCGTCTGCAATGGCAAGGTCCTAGACACCTCTATGGGCTTGACCCCTACAGATGGTCTGATGATGGGAACTCGCTGCGGTAGCATTGATCCAGGTATTATCTCTTTCATTATGGAGAAAGAGCATATGACCCCAGGAGACTTCTCTACAATGGTCAATAAGAAGAGTGGCGTGCTGGGTATCACAGGGGTTTCCTCCGATATGCGTGACGTAGAGCAAGCTGCCGAAGCTGGCAACGAGCGTGCTAAGCTTGCTCTCGAGATGTATCGTTACCGCATCAAGAAGTACGTAGGAGCCTATGCAGCTGCTATGGGCGGTGTCGATGTAATCGTCTTCACGGGCGGTGTCGGCGAGAACGACCAAGTGACTCGTGAGTCCGTAGTCTCTGGACTTGAGTTTATGGGCGTAGAGTTTGACTCAGCAGTCAATCGCTCTAGCCGTGGCGAGGAGAAAGTGCTATCGAAGCCTTCAAGTCGTGTGGCAGTCCTTTGTGTCCCCACCGACGAGGAACTGATGATAGCACGCGACACGATGAATCTCGTCAAGTAGAGCGAGCCAACGAGCTCGTCACAAGACGACAACATAAAAGTAGGGGCGGACATCGACATATGTTCGCCCCTACTTTATTATAGGTAGTCGAGTTGTGACGCAAGTTTGCTTGGGACGACTGAGCGTCTTGTACCGCACTGGTCCTCTGTTATATATGAGTTCCAAAGACAGTTCCCCTCTTGGAACTTTTTAGTTCCAAGGGAGGAACTCTTCGGTTCCAGCGGAGGAACTTTTCGGTTCCAGCGGAGGAACCGTTTATCGGATGGCTATGATGGGTGGTTTGTTAGGCTACGGCTGTAGCTTGTCGAGTAGCTCCTGGTAGTAGCTCCAGTCGGAGTCTTGGACTACCTCAAACTGTAGCGGCAGGAGGGGTAGCTCTGCCAGCACCTCCTCGAGGCGATCGAAGAAGGGGTCGTACGTGCGGCTCACGTAGAGCCACACTTTGCGCCCTGGCTCTAGGATAGAGGCTGCAAGGATCGCCATCTTGTCCCGCTCCATGGCGGTCTGTAGCAGTTCGTCGACCGCCTCTATCTGCGCTGTGTCCGTATCCGAGGGCTCTATGCCCTCACCATCAAAGGGGTAGGCGATCTCGATCACAAAGCGGTACTTGCCCGTAGCACGAAACTCCTCCAGCTCATCACGCACATGAAGGTGAGCCGTTTGGCCAGCTTCGCTCTCGGCCAAGCCGTTGAACCAATTGTCTGTCAGTCGCATAGTGGGTTACTTTTTGCCAATGGGCACACCAGCACAGGGAAGCTGGTAGGCGTGCGCGATGATGTCGGCACAGCAGGCAGCGCCGAAGGCTCCCGTATTGAGGCAGAGGTGGTAGTTGGTCGACTCGCCCCACTCCCTATTGGTCATCTGCTTATAGTTCTTGCGGCGGGCTCTGTCGGACTGCTCAATGCGCTTGCGTGCTTCGTCCTCAGTCGCTTCGTCGCCTCGCTGTAGGAGCGTCTTGACACGCGCCTCGACATCGGCATAGAGGAATACGTTTAGCACATCGTCTCGGTCTCGTAGGATGTAGTCGGCACTGCGTCCGATGATGACGCAAGGACTCTCTTCAGCTATCTTGAGGATAAAGTCGTTGAGATAACGGGTCACTGAGGGCGTCTCGACGAGCCCCGTCATAGGAACGGAGAAGAGCGCTCCGTGCGACATAGGCATGAAGTCCAGCCCCGACGTCGAGGCGTACTCGCTCTGCTCCTCGACATAGTCGGCAGCGTAGCCGCTCTCTTTGGCGATCATGCGGATGAGCTCCTTGTCGTAATAGGTCAAGCCGAGTTGCTCTGAGAGCTGGCGCCCTATGGTGCGAGCCCCGCAGCCATACTGTCTACTGATCGTAATGATGCGATAAGCCATATACTAATGGAAAATAGGTCTCTACAAAAGGTGAATGCGCTTAGCGCTACGAAGGAATATCTGAGCCATCAAACGCAAAGGGCAAGAGGAGCCGACAGTCGCTGATAACGATAGCTTCGTCAGACCCGCAGAGGATTACTTCAAAGGGCTTGCCCTGTCGCTTTACCGTCTCCATCATCACCTGTCGGCACACGCCGCAGGGGGAGATCGCCTCGACACGCTTGCCCTCCGTCTCAGCAACGATCATCAGTCGCTCCACGACAGCTCCTGGGTGGTGCGCTCCGATGGCGTAGAGCGCTGTTCGCTCCGCACAGAGCGTGGGCGAGAAGGAGGCATTTTCCTGATTGCACCCCAGCACGATTTCGCCATCCTCCAGCTGTGCTGCAGCCCCTACGTGAAAGTGACTGTACGGGGCATACGACCGGCGTGTAGCCTCTACGGCAGCCTCTTCGAGTCGTCCGTAAACCTCAGGCCACTCCGAGCGGGGTAGCCGCGTGTAGGGTATTAGTAACTCCTTATCGCTCATAATACTATCTGCTTAAATCTGAATAAACTAGAGGACAAGCCCAACCAACCAATCAGCCGAACTTGTCCTCTCCTTAGTCCTTGCAAAGACTCATTAGATCGTTGCCAAGCTCTCACAGGTCACATCGCGTGCGATACGACCGATAAGACCTGCTAAAACTTTACCTGGTCCTAGCTCTACAAAGTGCGTAGCGCCATCGGCAACCATCGCCTCGACACTCTTCGTCCAGCGTACGGGAGCCGTAAGCTGAGCGATCAGATTGGCCTTGATCTCCTCCACATCGGTATGAGGACGAGCATCTACATTCTGGTAGATCGGGCAGATCGGTGTGGCAAAGGTCGTTGCCTCGATAGCACGCTGCAGACGCTCCTTGGCGGGTTGCATGAGCGGTGAGTGGAAGGCGCCGCCCACCTTGAGCGGTAGTGCACGCTTAGCCCCCGCAGCCTTAAGCTGCTCGCAAGCCTCAGCGATACCCTCCATAGTGCCCGAGATAACTACCTGGCCCGAGCAGTTATAGTTCGCAGGGACCACCACCTGACCCGAGATGCCGCGGCAGATCTCCTCGATCTTGTCGTCTGGCAGTCCGATGATCGCAGCCATCGTCGAGGGGTGTGCCTCGCAAGCTGCCTGCATAGCCAGCGCACGCTCAGAGACAAGTCGCAGTGCATCGGCAAAAGGCAAGGCGCGACTAGCAACCAGTGCCGAGAACTCGCCTAGCGAGTGCCCAGCGACCATGTCTGGTGCGAAGGCATCTCCGAGCGCCACGGTCATCGCCACAGAGTGGAGGAAGACAGCGGGCTGCGTCACCTTCGTCTGCTTGAGATCCTCTTCGGTTCCCTCAAACATGGTCTTGGTTAGGTCAAAGCCTAGCACCTCGTTCGCCTCGGCAAAGAGCTTGCGTACGGCTTCGCTCTTCGTATAGATCTCTTGACCCATACCGACGAACTGTGCGCCCTGACCTGGGAATACAAAAGCTTTTTTCATATGTTCTTATCGAATTAGATTAGTTCCAAAGCACGGACGAGCATGCGGTAGCTACGCTCCACGGAGGAGATGCTCACACGCTCATCAGGTGAGTGTGGGTGCTGGATCTCAGGCCCGAAGGAGATCATATCCATATCGGGCATGACACCTTGTATGATCCCGCACTCGAGGCCAGCGTGCATCACCTTGACAGCAGGGTCCTTGCCGTAGACCTCCTTGGCGGCCTGACACATCACCTGCATGATGTGAGACTCAGCGTTGGGCTGCCAGCCCGTATAGGGCGCGTCAAACTCTACGCGAGCATCCATCAGTAGGAAGCAGCTCTCGATGCTAGAGGCGACCCACATCTTGCGTGAGTCACTCGAGGAGCGCACGAGGAAGCGGACAGAGATGTGTCCCTCGCCAGCCTGTACCTGGGCTAGGTTCGACGAAGCTTCTACTGTGTCGGGGAATTCTGAGAGCATCGAGATGACGCCATTCTGACAAGCATTCAACGCATGGATCAGCGCGTCCTGTATTTCATCGGGCAGGATCGTCTTAGGACGATCACAACGCTCTAGAGAGACGGTGATGTGGTTCTCTATCCCAGCGAACTCCTTATTGAAGGTCTCCTCGTAGTCGGATACCAGCTCCCAGAGCGCCTCGGTGTCGTCCTCCTTGATAGAGAGCAGAGCGACTGCCTCGCGAGGTATCGCATTGCGCATGTTACCGCCGTCTATCTCAGCGACTAGAGCGCCGCACTGCGAGACAGCCTCCTTGAGGAGACGCGCCATGAGCTTGTTGGCATTGGCACGACCGAGGTGAATGTCCACACCGCTGTGTCCGCCCTTGAGTCCCTTGATCGTAAGGCGTACGCCTATCTCGTCCGCGTCAGGCTCGTGGTTGTCTTGGTACTCTAGAGAGACATTGACATCGATGCCACCAGCACAACCGACGAATAGGTCGCCCTCCACCTCAGAGTCTATATTAAGGAGTATGTCACCCTTGCTAAAGCCTGGCTTAAGCCCGTTAGCGCCGTCCATACCGACCTCTTCATCAATGGTAAAGAGAGCCTCGAGGGGGCCATGCTTGAGCGTATCATCAGCGAGTATCGCAAGAGAGAGTGCTACTCCCATACCGTTGTCTGCACCGAGTGTCGTGCCATCGGCCGTGATCCAGTCGCCATCTTGCATCGTCTGGATAGGATCGGTTTCGAAGTTGTGCACCTTGTCAGAGTTCTTCTGAGGCACCATATCTAGGTGTCCCTGTAGGGTAGCTACGGGACGATCCTCTAGTCCTGGTGTGGCTGGCTTACGGATCAATACGTTGCCCACCTCATCTACATGGGTCTCTAGTCCTAGTCGCTTGCCCTCGGCAACGACATACTCCCTTACAGCCTGACAGTGTCCTGTGGGGCGGGGAATCTGTGTGAGATCATAGAAATAGCCCCATACGGCAGAGGGGGCGAGCTTTTGGTAGTCAGCTTTGTTCATCATAGCTTATTCTCTTTATGGTTTGATGCGTCTTCCAGTGGAGAGGCACGTTTTGTTGTGTTGCAACGTGGTACACCGTACCATCGTTACTCTGAGGACAAAGGTAACAAAATAAGCGATACCGACAGGCTATGGTCTGGTGCACAAATAGGGCGTGCCCGCACCGCAGACTGTCGCTCGTCTCTACGACTGCTTTTTGCCAGAGCGCTTCGTCGCTTGGTGTATTTGGTAAGCGTTGAGGAGGTTTTGCCAGATAGAGTAGGCGGCCATGGCAACGGATGAGAGCGGGTTGAGGTAGCTCTGCGCCAGCCAGATGGCGATGGTCGAGTTTTTCTGTCCTAAGCTCTGCCCGAGCGTGATGCTCTCACCGAGGACTCGCTTGCTGAGCCACTTGCCGAGGGCAAACTGAACGATGCAGGCAATCAGCCCCATGACGCCTAGCAGGATCATCGTCGGAATCATCTCTCGTGGCTCCTCAGCGATGAAGTGGACTGTATTGGCCATGATGAGTGAGAGACAGAGGAGCCATACCCAGAAGCTCGCTGAGGGGATCTTCGTGAGTACCCGATAGACGGGCTTGACGCCGTAGCGAACGGCCCAAGCGACAAGTAGGGGCAACGTGATGACGGGTAGCACGCGGTAGAAAATCTGTACAAAGGTGGCTCCGTAGTCCATCGCTCCACTGCCGAAGAAACCCAGCAGGAGCGGAGCTAATGCGATGACCCCCACACTGGTCAGCAGGACATAGGTGGTACCTAGGGCAACATTCCCCCCGAGGAAGCCGATGACCACAGGCGATGCGGAGGCTGCGGGGCAGAAGAAGCAGATCATCAGTCCCTCAGCGAGAAGCGTGCTCTCGGAGATACCCGAGTAGCGCACCAGTAGATAGCCACCCACAGCTAGCACGATCTGTATGAGCTGTAGGTAAAAGTGGACCGGTCGTATGCGCAAGTCTCTAGGTGTGAGCTTGAGAAAGCTAAAGAAGAGCATCAACATCAGCATGTAGGGGATGGCGGGGCTCAGCGTGGAGAGCGGGCGATAGCCCACGATGCCGATCAGTATGGAGAGGGGGAGACCATAATCTTTGAGTCGGCGCATGAAGCGCCCTCGTAGGTCTGCTATATTGTAGTGTCTGGTCATAGGATAGTCGTGTGATTGGCTAAGACCGCCTTGGCATTGCGGAGGAGGTCTTCGTAGGCGCATCGTCGCATCGAGGAGCCTATCGTTAGCGTTTCGTAGAGTTCGGGAGTAAAGCTTGCCAGCTGCTCATAGGTTAGCTGGGCAATGGCGGGGCGGATCATAAAGTCTGGTTCGTCGTGCGGAGCGCAGTGCGCATTGTGCGGGCAGACAGTTTGGCAGACGTCACAGCCGAAGAGGCGATTGCCCAGACGCTCAGCGACGCCCTCCGTCCAAGCCCCCCGATGCTCGATCGTCAAGTAGCTCAGACAGCGATCCGCTAGGAAGGTGCCGTCAGCCTGCAAAGCTCCTCCAGGACAATGGTCGATACATCTCCGACAGCGACCGCAGTAGTTCCGAGTTATCACCGTACCGTACTCCAAAGGTAGGGAGACAACGAGGAAGCCATAGATAAAGAATGTGCCCAGACGAGGAATGATCATCATCTTCGAGCGACCCTGATAGGCGAGCCCGCTCTGCATGATCCAGTAGCGCTCCAGTAGCGGAGCCGTGTCGCAGCAGACACGCCCCGTGGCGCCCTGATCCACCTCTGACTGAATGAACGCGAGGAGACGCTCCAGCTTCTTGCGCACCACCTTGTGGTAGTCACGTCCGTATGTGTAGTAAGCCACTTGGGGAGCCTCTAGCGGTTGCTTGATGGGTGGATAATAGCTCTGCGCCACGACGATGATCGACTTCGCATCGAGCAGTAGCTTGCGTGGATCCGCACGGACGTCATCGTAACGCTGTAGGTAGTCTAGGCCCGCGTAAGCATCTCCCGTGATGGTCTGCTGATAAGTCTGCCACACCTCTGGTGGAACCGCTTCGGCCGGGGCTAAGCCTACAGCACTCAAGCGCAGCTCATCGTGTGCATAGCGAACGATAAGCTCCGTTGGTGACAGCGATTGTTGGGTCATTTACCCTCAGAGTCATGCAGCGCCTCGGCACCTGCTTCAAGACGCTTGAGATGGCAGACAAGGAGCTTGCCCTCATCGTCTCTTAGGTGCATACCATTGCCCAGACAGTACTTCCAGCTTTTACAATCGGCACAAGGACCTGTCTTAGCCCACGAGCGATCACGATAACTCTCGAAGCGCTCCTCCCACACCTGCCACAGGTCGTCGTGATGGATGTTACCCTGCTTGTGGTCAAAGCGAATACTCGGGCAGGCGCTGATAGAGCCGTCGCATAGGATAGAGGCGACATTCACGCCAGCACGACATTGGTAAAACTGCTTGCGCGTGCGCCCCTCGAAGGCTCCCAGATAGCCCTCACACCCATACTGCGCCTCTATCTCTCCAGCCTCATTCGTCTCGATGATAAACTGCATCATCTGGTAGTACTGACTGTCGGAGAGCTGGAGCTGCTTATTCTCTGCTGCACGCCCCACGGGGAAGATGGAGAAGAGTCTCCACCGCTTCACACCCGCATCAATCAGTTGCTGGCGAAAGGCGGGGAGCGAGTCAAAGTTCATCGGATTGACACAAGTCACCACATCCCAGACCAAGTCCTCGGCCTGCGTGAGTAGCTGGATAGCTCGCCAAGCTCGTTCGTAGCTAAGTGGATGCCCTCGCAGAGCGTTGTGTGCCTCGGCAAAGCCATCTAGGCTCACCGTCGCTGTGTGTAGCCCGGCACGGCGCAAGCTCTCTAGGCGCTGCGCGTCGAGGAGCATCCCATTGGTCACGATGCCCCACGGGTAGCCACGACGGTAGAGGGCTAGCCCCGCCTCCTCAATGTCTTGCCGCACGAGCGCCTCACCACCCGTGAAGATGACCAGTAGTTTGTTGGGGTTGACGTGAGGCGTCAGCCCGTCAATAATTTGAATGAAGTCAGCGACTGAGAGTTCATTGACACCACTCTCCACGCGGCAGTCGCTACCGCAGTGCCCGCAGTGCAGATTGCAGCGCAGTGTACACTCCCAGAAGAGGGTCGTCATCGGGTGCCGACGCACATTCTCCGCCTGCAGGACACGATGCAGGTCGAGTGCTATTCGCTGCTTGAATGCTGGACGTAAGAGCGTCTGCCCGATGGACTTATGCTTGCTTAGTTTCATTGATGGGATCACAAGGTCTGACTTACTCCTGCTCCTCGGGCTCTACTATCTGCTTAGGCTCGAACATAGTGGTAGGCGTGCCATACATCACCATGCCCATGCCGTCTGGTCTAGGGCTAGGCTTGACGAGCGTAGTCGTATCAGGCTGCTCTGCCTTGTCGCTTTCGCTCGTCCTATGCGTCGTGCGCGTCTTACAGCTGGAGAAGCCTAAGCAACCGATCAACGCGAGTAGCGTACCAGCGATTAGATTAAAAATGATATTTGAGAGCTTTCGCTTCATAATACAATAGAAATGACGGGTCAGTGGTCTGTTCTGACTACTTGCGCTCCACTTGGATCTCTATATCCTTCTTTACCTTGCCGTTGTTCCAGTTCCCAGAGCCTTTGCTGACGAAGTCGCTCTCCTTGACATCTACGATCACTTGCTTGTCTGTGACGACACCATTCTTCTCGCCATCGATGTCCTTCACCTCTAGGGCTACCCCATGACCCCCGCGGAAGCCCGTGTAGCTACCCTTTAGCTCAGCTTTGCCCTGAGCATCGGTGAGCTTCTTTTTGTCTCCACGACCATTGGGTAGGTCTACTTGAAGTCCCTCGACAGGCTTGGCGTCTTGGTCGGTTACACGCACTTTGAACTCATAATCGACTGTGGGCGTGCCGTACTCCTCCATTCCGATGCTATCGCAGCTAGCGAATCCCAGCCAGCCGAGCAGGAGGGAAGCTCCAGCGGATAGGAGCGAGCGTACGGATAGATAAACTCTTTTCATAGTGTGGTCGCTTTGATACTACGACAAATGTAATACAATTTATGGAAGGCGCGCAGTAAACTTAGACTAGATTACTTGCGCTCCACCTTAATATCGATATTCTTCTTAACCTTGCCGTTGTTCCAGTTCCCAGAGCCTTTGCTGACGAAGTCGCTCTCCTTAACCTCTACGGTGACTTGCTGGTCTGCGACGACGCCATTCTTCTCGCCATCGATGTCCTTCACCTCTAGGACTACCTTATGATCCTTGCGGAAGCCGGTGTAGCTCCCGTCTAGCTCCGCATTGCCCTGAGCATCGGTGAGCTTCTTTTTGTCTCCATAGCTATTGGGCAGGTCTACCTGAAGACCCTCGACAGGTTTAGCGTCTTGGTCGGTGACGCGCACCTTAAACTCATAATCGACTGTGGGCGTGCCATACTCAACCTTCCCAGAATCAGGAGTTTCCGAGCAACTAGAGAAGCCTAGCCAGCCAAGTAGGAGAGCGGCTCCAGCGGATAGGAGCGAGCGTACGGATAGATAAACTCTTTTCATATTGTGAGGCATTATTGATACAGTGGCAAATGTAATACAAAAAAAGGAATCGACCAAAACGTCATTCGCACCAAAAAATGATCTCCACGGAAGAAATCAGAAATCTCCACGGAAGAAACGACAAATTTCTTCGGAGGAATCAAACGATACTTCGGAAGAATCAAATGAAACTTCGGAAGAATCAAATGATAAGTCCAAAGAATTCTCCCATTTCCTCCAGAGCAAATGAAAAATAGCTCCGAGGAAATTCTCCATTCCCTCGAAGCTAGTTTTGCTTGCTCAAGCTCTCTTGTTGTGAGAAACTGAAAAAAGGGCTGATCCTCATTAGAGAAATCAGCCCTTAATCGGTTCATTTGAGATTATATTGGACAGTAGTGGATCCTAATCGTCACCACGTTACTGTCTAGTCCTTTCAATCTCGTATCAGAGTACGACCTTCAGAGTAACCTGTCCTATGGCAAGGATGTAGTTTCCAGCATCTAGCGCACTCACGTCTAGACGTAGTACCCCATCGTAGCCCGTTTTACCCTCTCGTATCAAGAGTCCATCCGCTGTGTATAGCTTGCCTAGAGTTTGAGGCTCAACATTTGAAAGCGTGAGCCACCCTTGAGATATTTGAGGTATGATCTGTTCGGGAGTTGTAACGATCTCTAGAGCGAGCGGGTTAGTACCTCCATTGGCTCCATTTTTGTAGTCGTTTACCTGCCAGTTCTTAGCCGTGGCGATGGCTATATCTTCAAGGTTATAACCATTGCGCTCGGAAGTTTTTGCACTATTGATTGCATAGAGTTTGCCTTGAGTCTTGTCACTTCTATCAGATAGGGTGGTGAAGAGCTTCTTCATCGAAGATGCTGAGATGGCATTTTCGTAGCAGTAGAGAGCTTCTAGCTTTTTATTAGCCGAAAGGTCAAGGGCAGTTAGCTCGTTGCTCTCACAGGATAAAGTTAGGAGCTCTTGTAGTGCAGACAGGTCTAGCGCTGTAAGTTTATTGCCGACGCAGTATAAGGTCTCTAGCTTGATCTGCTTAGAGAGATCTAAGGAAGTGAACTTATTGTCATTGCAAGCAAAGAAAACTAGCTCGGTGAGCTTAGAAAGATCTAGTGCGCTTACCTCATTGTCAGACAGCATAAGTACCTTGAGCTTGCTGTTGTTAGAGAGATCCAAGGTCGTAAACTTATTGTTGTTCAGAGATAGACTTGTGATATTAGGCAATTGAGATAGGTCTATCTCTTGTAGCTGGTTCTGATAGCAGTAAAGATCCTTTAGGGCAGGCTGTGTCCCGAGTGTTATCTTGGAGAGTATGTTCTTGCTACAGTCGATGAGCTCTAGTCGGTCGTTTGCTGAGCAATCGATCTCAGTGAGCTTATTTTCTTGACACTTGATTTGAGTGACGGCACCATAGAGGGTCACGGAAGGGGTCCCTCTAGGAGCTGTCCATCCATTTTGAAGGATATCCTCTGTTAGCTCCTCACCAAAGTCAAAGAGCTTGTTATCGTTTAGGTCGAGCCATACGGAGTCTCTAGCCTCGCCCTCTGCGACTTTAATCTGTAGGTGCCACTCCCCTGTAGCTTCCTGTGCCTTTAGCGTGATGGCGGGAAGCTCGGTTGTGTAGCAAGTATTGTCGATACCCTTGTACGGTTTAGAGGCATTAAAGTCTATGACGGACCAATTCTTGCTCTGAGCCAAGAGAACATCGGAGACAAGAATCTGATTCTCCTCCTTACCGAAAGTGCTATTGACGAAGTATAGCTTGCCAGGCTTTTCTGCTGTCTTGTTTACGAGTGAGGTGACGAGAAGATGAGCTTCTTTGGCTCCTATATGATTGCCGAAGCAGTCGACACGCTCTAGCAGAGGAGCCTCATGAAGGTCTAGACTCGTCAGAGCATTACTATTGAGATCAAGAGTCTTGAGCTGGGGCTTACGTCCGAGGGTTAGGTTAGTTAGTCCATTACCATAAGCCTCAAGCTTGGTTAGCTCTTCGTTGTGTGAAAGATCTAATTGCGTCAAGCTCTTGTTGTAATTTGACACGAAGGTGGTCAAGTGTGGTGCATGACTTAGGTCGATCTCAGTAATCTCCTGGAAGCTACACTCAAATCGAGTCAAATCACCGTAAATGCGCAGTGTCTGGCTTCCTATCTCTTTGCGATAGTTGGTGAAGCGAAAGTCAAAGCCTTCCTCTTCGCCTAGGTCGTACATGCCGTTTCCGTTCAAATCTGCCCAACAATTTTTCTGCGCCTCTTCGGGAGCGTCAATGTTAAAGCTCCATGACCCTGATTTGCGAGATGTAGAGAGCTCTATGTAAGGTTGGTCCGTCGTATAGCGAGGGCTAGGGTTATGACCATCGGAGGTTACGGTCACCTCATCAATGATTACACCAGTACCTACTTCGTAGCTATAGCGAGCTGGATGGACGAAAGCGATTCGAATACTCTTGCCTGCGTAGGGAGTTAAGTCTATTGTTCGCTCAAAGGCAGGGGTCTTATCTTCACTAGATTCTATGGTCGGTTTATTGAATAGCGTTACCTTAAAGTCTTCTGGTGCTATACCACTTTCAGATAGTAAAACCTTGTAGCCATCAACGCGTTCTTTTTTCTCTACCGAGTAGAAGTAGCCATCAAGATAGTTAAGCGTAGCCTTGGTGGCGTCCTTTGGGATTACTATAGTGGGAGTAATCAACCAGTCCTCTGGTTTTAGATAAAAGCCGAATCCCTCTTCGTACTTAAAGTCAAAGTGGGTCATGTAGTAACTATAGCTGACCAACGCATCTGCTGTACCGCCTAAACCGCCTAGTGTCGCTAGCATCTCGGCACTGATACGATCTTTTTGGTCCTTGGCGAGGGGGAGCCAGCAGTATCCGTCTTCGTCCTGATCATATACACGCCAGGTTGTCGGAACTTTGGAATCGTCAAATCCGAACTTTGTGGGGAAGGTTGAAACTTTCTCTTCGTCTCCGAGTACGGTGACGGAGATTTCTTTCGTTGCATCGCCATATTCGTTAGAGACCTTCACGCGGACTTTGTATGTGCCTGGCTGAGACCATACAGGCCTAAAGGTGTTAGCATCTGATGTCTCTGTAGTTCCTTCAGCAGACCACTGAATGGCGGTGAGGTTACCCCAGTATCGTGTGCGACTCTCAAAGTATCCAGTCTCACCGACAAAGAGTGTCTCAACCCCGCCTATTGACTCTACGATTGGGGCAGACTTGGTACCTACCTGCTTATCTAGTAGCTCTCGAATGATGGCACTGTAGTTTTCCACAAGCTTCATATCTTCGCTGAGCAGCATTTTTGTGACATCTAGGCACCAGCCTGAGGGCTCTATCAAGTAAAACTTGGGGAGGTAAGTCCACAAGAAGCCATAAGTAGGACTAAACTTACTTGTGTTTAAGATAGGATATGGGATAGTGCCTCCATCTGTCCAGTCAAATCCGTCCCCCCAGTATGAGAAACCCTGTATCTCCTCCAGTGTCGTACTGTCTGTATTAACCCATATCACCTCTAGTTCCTTAGTACCCTCCGGACCATAGGTTGCATATAGATTTTTGAGCATCCCCTGCTTATGGATCTCTTGTCCATTAACACTCCATATACCACACAGCTCTACGAGGACAGCCTTCCCCTCACTGAGGTAGTCAGGTATGCTGACCTTTTTGTCGTGGATGTCACGAGTTATGTAGTGATTATTGAGATAGAAGTAGCCCGTGCGCTCTAAGGGCAACTTGGGCTCTGCAGCTCCTCTTGAGATACATGTCAAGAGGAGGAGTAGGCTAAAGAAGATAGACCTGCTTAGCCTATGAAACACCATGTAGTTTTGTTTCATATTCATTTGTCTGCTTGAGAGTGAATAAATTAAACGAGGTCATCGAAACAACCCCTAGACATGCTATTCGCAAAGATAGGAAAAACATTTTGACGTAAACAAGCTTTACAACTCTCCTATGTCGGGTTTAGGATATTTATCGTGTAGTGGTCGCTGGTAGCGAGCTGTAGGGGGTGGGTTATGGCTGTTGTGTCCTACAAGCTTGAAGCATTTATTCTATCGCTCTTCTACATGGATTATTGAGATATTAGCAGGCTACAGAATAAAGCATCAGAGGGCAGTTAATTGTTTTAAAAACAATGCAAAACGATAGCAGAGAAGCCGAATTCAAATATAGAAAGGGAATCGGGCGATACAAGCAAGAGTATGTGTACCTTTGCAGTCGGGAGGGAGTTGCTATTGCGCTAGAGACTCTGGTGCTACTTCTTCCCTTGACATCATGGGAACAATCTCATAACGAGAATACGATAACTCTATAATCTGATCACGGCTATGCGCTGGCTACACAAAGTACTTGGCACCATCTGTGCTCCGCTCTTCCTCTTATGGTTGATCTCTGGAGGGGTGATGATCTTTTGCTCCTTCCCCCGCTTAGGGGACAAGGACTTACCGCTGCAAGACACCCTCGCGGTCTCGGTGGCTCTACCGTCGGAGGCTACGCTACAGGCGAAGCTACAGCCTGGCGAAGAGCTGACGGCACTCGCACTCACTACGCATTGTGGCAAGCCGGTGTGGCGTGTGGAGACGAGCGAGGGGGGGGATCTGTGGCATGCGGACTCGCTCCTCACGACAGCTACGGATTCGGTGCCAGAGGCTTGGTATGAGCAGTATGCGTCGCGCTTTAGCTCTGCGCCCATCGTGGCGGTTGATACGATACGACACATAGACACGTGGACGCCTTACCCGAGGATCAAGAAGGATCTGCCCCTCTACCGATACCGCTTTGACGATCCCGAGGGAACTTACCTCTACCTCTCTAGTCGTACGGGCGATGCGGTACAGCTCTGCACACGCTCGGAGCGCATTGGCGCGTCGTGCGGTACGATCCCCCACATGTTTTACTACTGGTGGTTAAGGCAAAACCGCACCGCTTGGCTCTGGGTCATCTCGATCTTTGCCTCGCTCGCTGTCATCGCTGCATTTACGGGGCTATACCTCGGGATACGTCTCTACGTCCGTATGTGGAGGCGGACGAAGCGCTTGCGCAGTCCCTACAAGCGCCAAAGAACTTTGCACTGGCACCTCGTCGGTGGCGTCATCTTTGGACTATCGTTGACGCTTTTCGCTCTCAGCGGGGTGATGTCACTCTACGACTTGCCGTCGTGGATCGTTCCTCAGCACGATACGAAAGTCAAGCGCAAGGAGGTGCAAGTCGTAGAGGCTCCACAGCTGGGACGCTCGGACACTTATGACTACCGCTTGCTGCTCGACCTAGGCGGTGTGCAGCAGATCACTTGGCGCAGCTATGGCGGTCACCCTTACTACGAGGTGCAGCGCCACGGACAGCTAGAGAGCTGGGATGCGCTGGGCGAAGCTCCACAGCCGTTGCGTCTGACCGAGGAGGATATCAAAGCTAAGCTCACGCCGGTGCTGGGAACTTCCGATATGCAAATCGAGCTAATGGATCACTACGACAACTACTACGTCAGCCTAAACAATCTGTACGAGCTACCGATCTATCGCATCTCGGCACAGGACAAGGAGTCGAGTCGTCTCTACATCAGTCCGACGACAGGGGAGACACGCTATTACAGTCTCAACGGACGGGTCAAGAAGTGGCTTTACCCCTTCTGTCACAACCTCCGCATCAGCTTCTTTGCGGAGCATCCGACGCTGCGCATCATCTGTATGTTGGTTCTGGTGCTAGGTGGTTTGGTCGTCTCAGTGAGTGGTGTAATACTCGGTTTTCGTTATCTTCGCAGAGTAATTCGTCGGGCCAAGTCTCGCCGCAACAAATAAGAGGTGTGTCAAGCCCGTCCAACAAGAACAAAGAGAGACTATGAAAAAGATCTATATCGCCGGCATCGGTCCCGGCAGTCCTGAAGATATAACGCCCGCTGTGCATCAAGCCCTCAGAGAGGCTGATGTGGTGGTGGGGTATGCTTACTACTTTCAGTTTATCCAAGAGTACCTACACGATGGCGCTGAGTGCATCGACACTGGTATGCGCCAAGAGCGTGAGCGAGCTAAGCTGGCTATCGAGCGAGCTGAGGCTGGGCAAACGGTTTGTGTCATTAGCTCTGGCGATGCGGGCATCTATGGGATGGCTCCGCTCCTCTATGAGATGTGCGATGAGCGAGGCAGTGATGTAGAGCTAGAGGTCCTACCTGGTATCTCAGCCTTTCAGAAAGCAGCTGCCCTCCTTGGGGCACCCATCGGTCATGACCTTTGCATCATCTCGCTGAGTGATCTGATGACTCCGTGGGCAATCATCGAGCGACGCGCCATAGCGGCTGCAGAGGCTGACTTCGTCACGGCACTCTACAACCCTAAGAGTATCAAGCGGTACTGGCAGCTAGAGCGTGTGCGCGAGCTCTTTCTCAAGCACTGCTCACCGGATACGCCCGTAGGGCTAGTGCAGCAGGCGGGGCGTCCCGATCAGCGTGTCTGGACGACGACCCTACGAGAGCTGGATACGCAAGATGTCGATATGTTTACCGTCCTCATCATTGGCAATAGTCAGAGCTTCCTCTCAAAGGGCAAGATCGTCACACCACGAGGCTACTATCGTGACAAAAGCAGTGACGAGGAAAAGGTCGGGCAGCGCATCATGAGCGAAAGCTTTCGCACGATCCTCTCACTACTTAAGCATCCCGATAGCTATCCGCTAGACCATCTCTGGGCGATGCTACACGCTGTCCATACGACGGCCGACTTTGAGATGGAGGAGCTACTCTATAGCGACCCAAATGCGGTCTCTCGCATTTACCAAGGCTATGTCGATGGTAAGATACGAACCATCGTGACCGACGTGACGATGGTCGCCTCAGGCATTCGCAAAGGTGCCTTGGCACGCTACGGTATCGAGGTGCTCTGCTACCTGCACGACCCACGTGTGGCTGAGATGGCTGAGCGACTAGACATCACCCGCACACAGGCTGGCATCCGTCTCGCCGTCGAGGAGCATCCCGATGCGCTCTACGCTTTTGGCAACGCTCCGACGGCTCTCATGGAGTTGGCGCACCTCATTCGCCAGGGCAAGGCTCACCCCGCAGGAATTGTCGCAGCGCCCGTCGGCTTCGTCCATGTGTGCGAGTCAAAGCACATGGTCAAGCCCTTTCACGACATCCCTAAGCTCATCATTGAGGGACGCAAGGGGGGAAGCAATCTAGCAGCAACCCTAGTCAACGCAACACTCAGCTATGGCGATGCCGAGACGCTCAAGCCTGGTCGTGACTTATGAAAATCATCCTCATAGGACTTAGCGACGACCGGGAGCAACGGTGGAGCCCAGAGCTACTGGAGCGACTCGCTGGTGAGCGCGTCTTCTCGGGCGGTGCACGGCACCACGAGATTGTCCGTGAGATCTTGCCGACAGAGTATCACTGGATCGATATAACTCCACCGATAGACGATGTGATCGAGCAGTACAAAGCGTACGATACGGTCGTCGTCTTTGCCTCGTGCGATCCCATCTTCAACGGTATCGGGCAGCGCATCATGCAGCTTCTTCCCGATGCTGAGATCGAGCTGCACCCTTACTTCCACTCCCTGCAGCTCCTCGCTCATGCGGCACTGCAGCCTTACCAAGATATGCACGTCGTGTCGCTCACAGGGAGACCATGGCAAGCCTTTGACGCAGCGCTGATCTCTGGCGAGCGCATGATCGGCATCTTGACCGACCGTAAGGAGCACACTCCTCAGCGCATCGCTCAGCGTATGCTCGAATACGGTTATGACAACTACCGAGCCATCGTCGGGGAGCATCTGGGCAATAGGGAGCGACAGCTGCTCTCCCGCCTCTCTATTGCGGAAATGTCTGAGCGCACCTTTGCCTATCCCAACAACTTAATCCTCATTCAGACGAAGCCCTTGCCTCGTCCCTTTGGCATCCCCGATGCGGACTTCATCCCGCTCAACGGACGTGAGCGGATGATCACCAAGCGGGCGATACGTCTCGAGACGCTCTCGCAGCTAGACCTGCACCAAGCGCACGCCCTGTGGGACATCGGCTCCTGCACCGGCTCCGTCTCTATCGAGGCTCGCCTACAGCAGCCGAGCCTGCAGGTGGTTGCCTTCGAGATACGTCCCGAGGGTGCCGAGCTCCTCGACGCCAATGCGCGTCGTCACCACACCCCTGGTATCACCTTCTGCGGGGGTGACTTCCTTTGCGCCGACCTTGACCCCTTGCCTCAGCCCGATGCTGTCTTCATTGGAGGGCATGGTGGACATCTGCAGGAGATCGTTGAGGAGGCGTGGCGTCGTCTCGCCGGAGGCGGGCGGGTCGTCTTCAACTCCGCCTCAAGCGAGAGCCCGGAGTCCTTCAGACGAGCCATTGCAGCCGTTGGTGGTTCCATAGCCTCCACGACCCGTATGCAGATCGATGACTACAACCCGATAGCTGTCTTACAAGCGACCAAAAGCACTCATTAATTAGTATGAACTCAAAACCACGCATAGCGATCCTTGCCATCTCTCCTGATGGTCAGGCGATCGCACTACAGATAGCGAGCCAACTGCCCGACGTAAAGCTCTATACGACACACAGTGAGGAGTCAAGCAAGGCATTCTCCCTGCTGCCTAGCCTTACCGAAGGGGCTAAGAGCCTCTTTGCCGAGAGCGATGTCTTACTCTTTGTCTCCGCCATGGGGATCTGCGTTCGCACCATTGCCCCACTGCTCAGAGACAAGCATCACGACCCAGCGGTCCTTTGCGTAGACACCACGGGGCGGTATGTCATCTCTGTCGCTTCGGGACACATCGGCGGTGCCAACGAGTGGGCCGAGCGCATCGCGCACATACTAGGTGCCGAGCCAGTCATCACCACTCAGAGCGACCGTCAGGGGCTGTGGGCGTTAGACACTTTGGGCGCAGGAAGCGGGTGGAGCAGCGAGACCGCCGGCTGTAGTATGAATGCAGCGATCACCACCTTTGTCAATAAGCGCCCCGTCGCTCTGCTCCTTGAGATGCGCTCCGAGGGTACCGCTTATCTAGAGCGCACCCACCCAGAGCATGTAGACCTCTACTACCGCTACGAGGATGTCGACCAAAGCCGCTACGACCTGCTCATAGCGGTGAACTATCGCCTATTGGAGGGCTTGACCATCCCTTGTCTCTACTTCCGTCCGCCGCTTCTGCACCTTGGCGTAGGGTGTCGCCATCAAGCAAATCCCGAGGGCGTCGTGGAGCACATTCTCTCCGACATTCGTGCCAAGGGATACGCCCCTAGTGCCATCGCCACGATCAATAGCATCGAACTTAAGCGTGGCGAGCCTATCCTCGAGGAGCTCTCCCAGCACCTAGGTAAGCCTTGCCACTTCTACAGTAGTGACGAGCTAGCCGCCATCGAGGTACCCAACCCCTCAGAGCGTGTCGCCACCGCCACTGGATCGACGAGCGTCAGCGAAGCCTCCGCACTCGCAGCCAGTCAGGGCGGACTACTTATTATAGAGAAACAAAAAGGCTGTCTCACGCCACAGAGCGACTTCACTTATAGCCTTGCCGTAGCACCTGAAGGGTTGCCCCACGGACATATAGAGATCGTTGGGGCGGGTCCGGGCGACCCAGAGCTAATCTCCGTGCGTGGCAAGCACTTCCTCGAGCGAGCCGACCTAATCCTCTATGCTGGTAGCTTAGTTCCCATTGAGTTAACCTACTATGCCAAGGAGGGTGCCACGGTGAGAAGCTCCGCCGATATGAATCTCGAGGAGCAGTTTGCCCTGATGAAGGAGTTTTACGACAAGCATGCGCTTATCGTGCGGCTACACACGGGAGACCCCGCCATCTTTGGCGCCATACAGGAGCAGATGGCGCTCTTTGATGAGGCGGGTATGAGTTACCATATCACGCCCGGCATCTCCTCCTTCCTAGCCGCCGCAGCAGAGCTCAGGTCTCAGTTTACCATCCCCGAGCGTGTGCAGACCATCATCCTAACTCGAGGCGGCGGTCGCACGCCAATGCCTGAGCGAGAGCAACTGCACAAGCTCGCTGCCTCGCAGAGCACGATGTGCATCTACCTCAGTGCCACCCTTGCCGAGGAGGTGCAGCGGGAGCTGCTCGTTCACTACCCGCCCACGACACCCGTGGCGGTCTGCTACAAGCTCACTTGGCCTGAGCAACGCATCTACCGCGGTCAACTCTCCGAGCTGGCGCAGATAGTTCGTGAGCACCACCTCACGCTCACCACACTGATGGTCGTCGGGGATGCCATCGACAATCGTGCGGGGCTCTCCAAGCTCTACAATGACAACTTCAAGCACCTCTTCCGCCGATGAAAGCGACACACCCGATAGCGATCGTCTCTCTCGGCGCTGCTACGCCTGAGGATATCTCCATGCGGGCCTATGGCAAGCTCCAGGTGGCAGACGAGATCTATTGCCTAGGCGAGGCAGCCCACCGAATAGTTGCTGCGCTACCCGAAGGCACCGCTCTCGCTCAGCGCTGTCAGATCCTAGAGATCCCGATGAGCAGTGACCGCACAGAGGCGATTCGCTATTACGAGCAGCTTGCCACCCGACTGTTAGATCAGCAGGGTAGGGGACTCGCTTGTAGTGTCGTCACTATCGGCGATGCGGGTACCTACGCCACGGTGCAGTATCTTGCAGACCTCCTGCGTCAGGCAGATGCCGCGATAGAGGTTGTGCCGGGGATACCTTATTATATAGCCGCAGCGGCAGCCGTCGGCGAGGGACTGGTGCGCCAAGATGAGTGGCTCCTTGTGCTGAGCAAAGTCGCCAGTGGGTCTCAGCTTCGCGAAGCATTGACGCAGGGACATACGGTGGTAGTGATGAAGCTCTCGCGCTGTGCCGACATCGTTCGGGAGATAATGGCCGAGGACAACTACGACTTCATCTATGCCGAGCACCTCGGCAACCCTGAACTAGAGCTACTCACTAGTGATCGAGAGAAGCTCCTCTCTCGTCAGCCCATCCCTTACTTCTCGCTCATCATCATACGTCCTAGTCGAAGGATCTCCCGATAACCCGCCTCTAATCTCTAACCTCTAATTTGATAGCCACGTGGAGATTTGAAAATATCCACGTGGCTATTTTTTATTTTCCACGTGAGAAAGAAAAATTTCTTCCGAAGTATCACTTGATTCTTCCGAAGTATCATTTGATTCTTCCGAAGTTTTATTTCGTCTCCACGAGGAGATTTTTTATTTCCTACCTGGGGATTTGAAAATTTCCACGTGGAGATTAGATAGTAGAGGTTAGAAGTTAGAGATTAGAGAGCGAGCAGAGAGATTGTTGCTTGTGAGACTTGTGCGGATCTAGAAGTCGCGTGCGATCGGTTGCTCTGCAATGCTTTTTTTACTACCTTTGCGGTGTGTAAAAGCTCCTTTAACCAAGTCCGTTACTTTTGTGGTTAGGTTGCCTGTTCCTATTGGTTTTCCCCTATTGGTGTATGAATAGATATCCTGCAATCGTTGTACAGCTCTTAGCTCTGCTACTCCCGGCTACATTGATGGCGCAGACCAGCACATCAACATCGACCGACTCGCTCGCTTGGGCAGCGGTGGACTCGCTCTCAGTCCTTAATCTGGATGAGGTGGTCGTGACGGGTACCGGTACGAACTACCTCCTCAAGAATGCCCCTGTACAGACCGAGATCATCAATGCGAAGACGCTAGAGAGCTACGGATCAGCGACGCTTACGGAGATACTCTCGGGCCTGATCCCGTCGATAGACTTCAGTCATAGCGATATGGGTACAGCTATGCAACTGGGCGGGCTGGGGAGCCAGTACATCCTCATTCTCGTCGATGGCAAGCGACTCATGAGTGATCTGGGAGGACAGACAAATCTCGACATGATCGATCCGACCCGCATCGAGCGCATCGAAGTGGTCAAGGGAGCTGCCTCAGCACTCTATGGTAGTGACGCTATCGCAGGTGTCATCAACATCATTACCAAGAAGAGTCGTGACAACCTATCCATAGATAATAGCACGCGCGTCGCCTCTTATGGCGTGGTCAATCAGTCTAACGCTTTTCAGTACAAGGTAGGCGACTGGACGACGCTGACCGACTTTAATCTAAAGCACTCGGACGGCTGGCAAAACACTACCTGCGAGGATCCGAATCGATACGAGTATCCCATAACGAACTCGGTCAATAACACCTCAAACCCCTACTTAGACTGGCAGATAGGACAGCATCTCTATTGGCGGCAAGGCGAGCCGCTCTCAGCCTATGTAGAGGGCAATTACTATCGCAAGGATATCCACCGACCTACCGGTATACCTGACTACAAGACTTACGACTTCCGCTATCACAACACCTCGGCAGGTGCTGGTATGCGCTGGCAGACACCACAAGGAGCTGTCTTGACGGCTCAGATGCAGTACTACATGCACGCTTACTACTACGTCTACACGGGTGAGACCTGGGCGAAGGAGTTCCTGCCTGGGGGCAAGGAGCTGAGCTTCCCATACTTCCCTGGTGATGTGGGGCTGCAGAGCAATCAACAGCGCATCACGACACAGCTCAAGGGGGTCTTTGCGCTCCCCTTCGACCAGCGGCTCAGTGCGGGTGTAGACCTGCATCACAACTGGCTCATAGCACCACACCGACTAGACGAGGATCGTGTCGATGATTTCCGCGCGGGACTATACCTGCAGGATGAGTGGACACCTACGCGGAGCTTTAACCTAACGGCAGGTGCTAGACTAACCTATCACCCAGCTTTTGGCGCTAAGTTTACCCCTAAGGTCTCACTCCTCTACAAGCTAGGCCCTGTCAATCTGCGTGCTACTTACTCCGAGGGCTTTAAGACCCCAACGATCAAGGAGCTCCACTACCGATACATTCGCCAGATGGCGATGATCGTACTTCATCTAGGCAATCCACATCTGAAGGCAGAGACGAGCCGTTACATTTCTGGTAGTGTCGAGTACCATAGCCCTATTGTCAATGTGAGTGTCACGGGGTATGCCAACTTCCTCAACAACATGATCACGCTGGTGACGATACCACGCTCGGAGGCGCCTAGTGATCTCCTTGTCTCGTACAACCCTAACCGCATTCGCCAATACAAGAATATGGATAGTGCGAAGACGTTTGGTGCTGATGTTACAGCCAAGTGGCGCATCTACAAGCAGTGGACGCTGATGACTAGTTATAGCTATCTCGATACAGAGGCACTCCTCTACGATGATGAGAAGGGCGAGATGCGACAAGTCACGATAGATGGTATGGCTCACCATCGTGCTACCGTAGGACTATCGTGGAGTCAAGCCTTCCACCAGCAGCGATACAAGCTCGCCGTGGGTCTCTACGGACGTATGCAGAGTACCCGCTACTATCAGGATGATGGCAATGGTAAGCCCTATCATCTCTGGCGTCTCAATACGCAGCAGACGATCATACCCAATGAAAACTGGTTTATCGACCTGAACGTCGGTGTCGATAACCTACTCAACTACTACGAGACCACACCACACGGTCTGCACTACGGCACCTCGACGCCAGGACGTACGCTCTATATGACTCTGAGTGTACACTTCGGGCGAGCCAAGCAGATTACGCCGACTAAGCGCACCTCTCGTCACGCTCAGGAGGAAGAGGAGGATTAGTCAAATCATCGTTTCCCCCCTAACGCACTACACTTTATCAAGCCAACACACACACAAACTTAAAATAACTTATAACCCCTATCAACAATGAAGAAGCTATTGACAATCTTATCACTCTGCGCTCTCGGACTGACGCTCTTGACTTGCGTAGGCTGCCAGGAGGACAACAACCTAGCTCTCTCAAATCACGACAAGAAGCTACAGGCTGTCACCAAGGAGGTGCAGACAAAGAAGACCACAGACAAGGCACTACTCCTCGTCTCCTTCGGTAGTACCTGGGATAAGCCTCAGGAGACCTTTAAGCAGATCCAGGCTCGCTTTAAGAAGCAGTTCCCTGACAGAGACCTCTACTTCTCTTTTACCTCAGAGATCTGTATGACACGCTGCGGCCAGAAGGGGTGGAACTACTACTCTCCCAACTTCTACCTAGAGGCTCTCGGAGCTGCTGGATACAAGGACATAGCAGTGCAGTCGCTCCACATCGTGCCTGGTGAGGAGTTCCTGCGTGTCAAGAACTACATCAAGGACTTTCGCAACAATGGTGAGCACCCTGAGTTTGCCAAGACGACCGTTTACCTCGCTGGTCCGCTACTAGAGACTGAAGAGGACTGCAAGATAGTCGCTGGTGAGCTACACAAGATCTATGGCAAGGAGGTCGCTGCTGGCAAGCTCGTTAGCTTCATGGGTCACGGTAACCCCGAGGACATGAACTACGGCAATGGTAACTCGCGCTATCCTATGATTGAGAAGGAGCTACAGAAGCTCAGCCCCAACTACTTCGTCGCTACCGTCGATATGGAGGGAAATCTCATCAAGGACCTCATCAAGCGCATTAAGGCGTCTGGCAAGACCTCTGGCACGATGCTCCTACACCCGCTCATGTCTATCGCTGGTGACCACGCTAACAACGACCTCAAGGGCGGTGTCGACCCACAGAACCCTGAGGAGGAGAGCTGGCGCGATGAGATGAATAAGGCTGGCTTCAAGTGCACGCTAGACGGCTGCACGATGAACGGCCTAGCTGACTATCCCGCTATCGTCAACGTCTGGGTAGACCACATGACGAAGGCGCTGGCCGATGAGCCTCTCTACACTCCAGAAGAGGACTAATATCAAGCAGATTCCCTAGTCGCTGTGGCATCTCGCCATAGCCACACGGTGGCATCATGTAATCAGTCCCCCATATACAATCCGTGTATATGGGGGACTGCGCTATCTAGAAATATATCTTCACAACCTCCTATGACATCTACAGCTCTAGAAGAAGCATCTGCACTGCTCGCAGAGCTGGAGCAGCGCCGTGAGCCAGACTATGCGGCCTTTATGGCACTACGCACCAAAGTCTCTTCACGACCCGAGAGCGTCCTCGGCATTCGTATGAAGTGGTTACGACAAGCCGTAAGGCAGCTTAGTCGCTTGCTCACCCTGGACGAAGCCATCGAGCTACTTCACGAGAGAGCCCTCGCATGGTATGAGTACAAGATCATCTTCGGAGGCGTCATCGGTCGTCTAGCCTCGCCTGGAGATGGGCTTCCCTTCCTCTATCCACTCTGTGACGGCTGGGCGGTGCCTGACTACTACAAAGAGGTTCTAGCAGGCTGGGCTAGGAGAGGGGAGACGGAGCGACAGATAGTCCTCCGCTCGATGGCAGAGCATACTCACGACGCCAACCCTTACGCACGGCGGCTCACCATCGTTGCTTGGCTCGACCTCATACGTCACGGTTTGGCCACGCCTTGGGCAGCTCTAAACCATGTTGCTCCGCTACAGCATGACGAGGCGTACTACGTTCAGATGGCGATAGCGTGGCTTCTTGCCGAGACGACGCTCACAGGCGACGCCTCCATCGTCGAAGCCATCCGCACAGAGATCACGGACGCCACGCTACTCCGTATGTACCAGCAAAAGCTTCGTGACTCCCGTCGCAATAGTTTCTAGCTTGGAGTTCGTAACATATCAAGTGGGGTCGCTTGAGGGTAAGTTTGTATCTTTGTCCCTATGAATGAACGTGCAGAGAGAATAGAGACGACCGACTCGATCATAAAGCGTGAGTTGGTGACGCTCCCCGAGGAGCTGCGTGACCCTAGTCGTTATGAGGTGATGGCTCCTGTGGGGTCGTATGAGAGCTTGAGCGCTGCGATACGTGCTGGAGCGAATAGCATATACTTTGGCATTGAGGCGCTCAATATGCGAGCGAAGTCTGCCTACAACTTTACGACAGACGACCTCTATCGTATCGTGGAGACCTGTCGGAGGAGTGGTGTGAAGAGTTACCTGACGGTCAATACAATCATCTACGACGAGGACCTGACGCTGCTTCGTGAGATCCTCTACCATGCGCAGCAGGCACAGGTCACGGCGGTGATCGCTGCCGATGTGGCGACCCTAATGGAGGCGCATCGCCTGGGGCTGGAGGTACATCTCTCTACGCAGCTCAACATTAGTAACTGGGAGGCTCTGCGCTTCTACGCACAGTTTGCCGATGTGGTGGTCTTGGCTCGTGAGCTTAACTTAGATCAGGTGGCTGAGATCAGACGTAAGATCGCTGAGGAGCATATCGTCGGGCCGTCGGGTAGGTTAGTGGAGATAGAGATGTTTGCCCACGGGGCGCTCTGCATGGCGGTCTCTGGCAAGTGCTATCTGAGTCTGCATCATCAAGCTACGAGTGCCAATAGGGGTAGCTGCGCACAGATCTGTCGCCGAGGCTACCGTGTCTACGATGATCGTCAGGGGGTCGAGCTAGAGGTGACGCACCCGAACATTATGTCACCGAAGGATCTGAAGACGATCCACTTCATCAATAAGATGATGCTGGCAGGTGTCACGGTCTTTAAGATAGAGGGACGCGCTCGTGGACCTGAGTATGTCTCTACGGTGGTACAGTGCTACCGAGAGGCTATCGACGCTGTCTGTGCGGGCACTTACGACGAAGCTCGAATAGCGCAGTGGAATGAGCGGCTACGGGAGGTCTTCAACAGAGGTTTTTGGGATGGTTACTATCTCGGACAGCGGCTGGGCGAGTGGACACCTTTTGCTGGCTCTAGTGCTGTGCGGGAAAAAGAGTACGTGGCGCACATTGTCAAGTACTTTAGCAAGATAGGCGTCGCTGAGGTGGAGGTAGAGAGTGGCGAGCTAGCACTGGGCGATCGCATTCTGATCATCGGGCCGACGACGGGCGTGGTCGATATGACGCTCTCGGAGATGCGCTACGAGCTGGAGCCGGTCTCTCGTGCCACCAAAGGGCAACGCATCTCCATCCCCGTGCCGCGTAAGGTGCGGGCGAACGACAGACTCTACCTCTTTAGGGAGCGAACGGAGGTACAGCACTTCAAAGGGTAGCCGAGCTGAGCTTATTTAGAAGCCATTTTACCAAAGAGGAACCTAGGTCTATGAAACAACCAATCAAATATCAGTATGGTCTCACGCTCAAGGTGCGAGACTACGAGTGCGACCTCCAGGGAGTGGTCAACAATAGCAACTATCAGTGCTACATGGAGCACACGCGCCATGAGTTTTGGCTGGCACTGGGCGATAGCTTTGCTGAGATGCATGACGAGGGGCTTGATCTCTTCGTCTACAAGGTCTCTATAACCTATCATCGCTCGTTGCGTAGTGGTGATACCTTTCACACGGCACTGCGTGCTAGACGTGAGGGGGCTAAGCTCATCTTCGACCAGGTCATCGTACGTAGTGACGGCGTGAAGTGCGCCTCGGGCGTAGTTGAGGCGGTCGCTGTGCAGAACGGACGGACGACCCGCGGAGAGTGCTTTGACGGTATTATGGCACGCGCTGAAGCTTACAGCGAGAGTCATCCGTATGAATTAACGATCCTCTAGTGATGGCCGAGCTCCTCTTCGTTCTATATCTCCTCTCTGTCATCGGGGGCATAGTTATTTTGCTAGGAGAGGAGCGTAGTGCAGTCTCTTCGATCCCGTGGATACTGGTTGTCATCTTTCTCCCTGTCGTAGGACTCCTGCTCTACATTATCTTCGGCTACTCGCTGAGACGCAAACAGCTGATCGATGTGGAGGTGAGGCGATCGCTCTCGGATGCGCCTGTAGAGACTAAGTTGCTGCCTAGCGCAGCGGTTGAAGAGATCGCAGATCGTAAGCTCACATCGCTATCCTCTCTTATAGAGCGACTGACGGATACTCCCCTGACAACTGCTAATGAGCTGACGCTCTATAACGACAGTCGCGAGTGGCTTGTGGCTTGTCGGGATGCTATCGCACAGGCGCAGCACTATATCTACATCGAGCTGTACCGCATCGAGGAGGGCCCATGGCTGGACGCTTTGCTAGATCTACTTGCAGAGCGCATTCAGGAGGGCGTAGCTCTCTACTGGCTCTACGATGACGTGGGGTCGCGAAGCTTGAGTCGGCGTTATCGCAAGCGGATGGAGCAGTTGGGCGGAGAGGTCGCTGCCTTTCTCCCCGTGCGCTTTCGGCTGCTTACGAGTCGCGTGAACTATCGTAACCATCGCAACCTCGTGGTGGTAGATGGTGCCGTAGGCTTTACAGGGGGCAACGTGCTACTCTCGGAGCTGCAGCACTTGCCTCAAGGGGCGCAACCTCTGGCGACGACTCACCTGCGCATAAGCGGACTAGCAGTACGACAACTGGAGTACTGCTTTGCGCTGGACTGGTACGTGGCGACGAAGCAACTACTCTCGCCACAGCAGAGCTCCTCTACCACGACAATAGTTGAGCCGATCAAGATGCAGATCTTCCCGACGCACCCCACGGACGACTTCCCCTCACTAGAAATGATCTTCACGCACGCCTTCCTGCAGGCGCGACAGTCGCTCTACATCGAGTCGTCTGTCTTGATCCCCACCTCTAGCATACAGCAGGCGCTGATCTCTACGGCACTCTCAGGTGTACAGGTACAGGTGATACTACCTCGCCGTGGTCGTAGCTGGCTGGCTCCTAAGGCTTCGCACGCATTCTTTACAGACCTGCTGCGGGCTGGCGTGGAGATATACTATTACGATGGCTTGCGTGAGGCTACTTATGCAGTAGTAGATAAGGAGAGCGTGGTGACGGGGACACCGTACCTAGACTTTAGAAGCTTTGAGTACAACTTCGACTTGACTACCATTGCCTATTCCCCGGAGGTCGTAGGGCAGTTTGTCGATAGCTTTGAGACGACCCTCGCCCTCTGTCGTAGGGTAACCCCACGACGCAATAGGTTGTGGAGACGTATCGCTCATGGTGTGATGCGTCTGCTGACACCTCTGATATAAGTTTACTTGTTTAAGTGGTCGTGTAGTGGCGGTACAACGCTACTAAAGTGCGTAGATCCACGCTCCGGCAAAGCTGTCGGATAGAGTGGACACGGCACGACGTAGTTCGTTGGCACGCTCCTCAGAAGAGCTGATGCCTGCGATGACGAGACAGCGAGAGGACTCCTGGACGATCTGTAGGGAGACCCCTTCGGTCTGAGTCTGGTCAGCTGTTACCTCTTCGATAAATCGCTCTGCACGCTTAGGACCTTTGAAGACCCCAACGACGACAGCGTGGCTCCCTTGCTGTAAAGCATCGTCGTGCGTGATAACTAGAGACGAAGATGCGGCATGCTCTGGAGTCGCAGCGACGATTTCCTCCTGTGTCGCAGCTTTTGGAGCTGTAGCTATGCTTGGTTGGGCTTGCTTTTGCTCTGAAATCACTACGCTTGATTCATCAAGCCAGCCGTAAGGAACGAAGCCCGCACTGTAACGATCTGGGTTACTGTCAGAGCTAATGGGGAGTAAGCAGAGGAAACAAATAGCTCCCGCGGCAGCCCAATTGGCCGCAGTCCGATTAATTCGTATCGTCCAATACTTCCGATCACTCTTCGCCTCACTGGCAGGTTCGGCAGTGGTGTGCTCGACAGGGGAGACGGCTGGAAGCAAGCAACTCTGAGGGTAGAGTCCGTAGGAGTGTATCGATCTCAGACCTTGTCGCTCCTGTACAGGGGTAAAGAGTAGCTCTCCACTCTCCTGTAGCGTGAGGGTGCCGAGATTAGAGCCGATAGTCAGGATGCCCGACTGGTATAGTTGGTGCCTGATCACGGTCACATCGGAGTCTACCACTAGACGCGCTCTGCGTATGGATAGTCCTAGGGTGCGTGCGTAGCAACTGTCTAGGATGCCGTCACGATCTACTAGAGATGCGTTGAATGAGATGCGCTGTCCTGCTGGCGTGATGACATTGAGATCCTTGTCATAGAGTGGAGGCGTTTGCTCCACGATGAAGGCTCCTATCGTAGGGAGTACGACGCAGTCATGCAGCAGTAAAGCCTGCTCTAAGATATCTCCGATGCGATACATTGCGATGTGAAGGCTAAGAGTGGATGGTTAACGAACGAGTTAGGTGCAGCTACATAGCGTAGCCTCTTTGTTTGATGGAGTAGGAAGAAAACTTCCGCTCCTCACCACAAAGTTAAGCAATCTCCACGAACTGGAGCGTGTGGTGCGGAGCGGAAGTGCGGATAGATTTCGTTAAGTCTTTGGAAGCTAGTGGCTCATCGAGACCTAGTCGTTCATCGAGGCGAGGAACTCAAGGTTGGTCTCCGTCAACTCGATGCGCTGCTTGAGGAACTCCATCGCCTCCACCGTATTCATATCAGATAGGTGGTTGCGTAGGATCCACATACGCTGCAAAGTTGTCGAGTCTAGTAGGAGATCGTCACGACGGGTGCTGCTAGCGAGGATGTCGATAGCGGGGAAGATGCGCTTGTTCGACAAGCGCCGATCGAGCTGTAGCTCCATATTGCCGGCACCCTTGAACTCCTCAAAGATGACGTCATCCATCTTGGAGCCCGTCTCGGTCAGAGCCGTCGCTAAGATGGTGAGGCTACCGCCGTGCTCGATGTTTCGCGCAGCTCCGAAGAATCGCTTTGGCTTTTGCAGCGCATTCGCCTCGATACCTCCCGAGAGGATCTTGCCCGAGGTGGGCTGTACCGTATTGTAAGCACGTGCGAGGCGCGTGATCGAGTCTAGCATGATGAGCACATCGTGACCGCTCTCGACCATACTCTTAGCCTTAGCTAGTACCAGCTCAGCGAGCTTCACGTGGTGGTCAGCAGGTTCGTCAAAGGTCGAGGCGACGACCTCAGCATTGACATTACGTGCCATATCGGTCACCTCCTCGGGACGCTCGTCGATCAGGAGGATGATCATGTAGACCTCTGGATGATTGGCAGAGATCGCATTGGCAATGTCCTTGAGTAGCATCGTCTTACCTGTCTTAGGTTGAGCGACGATGAGTCCACGCTGTCCCTTGCCGATGGGTGTGACCAGGTCCACGATGCGCATGGCGGTCTTGTCGTAGACTGCTGCGATGCCCTGAGACTCTAGCTTAAACTTCTCCTCTGGGAAGAGTGGCGTCAGCATGTCAAAGGAGACACGATCTAGATTGTCCTTAGGATGACGTCCATTGACGAGCAGGATGTTCTGTAGTAGGAAGTACTTCTCACTACCCTTAGGCGGGCGGATACTTCCCTCGAGGACATCACCCGTCTTGAGGTGCCACTTCTTGATCATGTCTGCTGGGACGTAGATGTCGTCTGGTGAGGGGAAGTAGTTATAGTCTGAGCTGCGGAGGAAGCCGTATCCCTCTTGGGAAACCTCTAACAGTCCGCTAGCGGTCAGTATGTCGGAGAAGTCGTATGAAGTCTCCTCTTCCTCCTCTTTGCTTTTGTTGTTCTGCTGCTTACCCTTCTGTGCTGACTCGTCGGAGTCTGCCTTTTGGGGCTCTTTGTGCGATTCGCTGAGCACTTCGCCTAGCAGTGAGTCTGCATCGGGATGGGTGAAGACCATAGGGGTCTCCTGCTGCTCTTCCTCCACCTCTTGCTTACCTTGCGTGCGTCTGTCTGAGGGCTGTTTGTCCTCCTTCTCAGATTTATCAGACTTGTCAGACTGATTCGTTGGCTCCTGGCGTTTGTTATTTCGATTGTTGCGCTCCTTATTGTTGTTATTGCGCTGATTATTATTGCGCTTTGCACCCTTCTCTTCAGACTGTGTAGCAGCTGCCTCCTCGACGATAGCGATAGCCTCTTGGCGGTCTATCTCAGTAGGTTGGTCGGCTGAGCCACTCTTGTCTGCTTTAGTATTTCGCTTGTTCTGTCGAGAATTCGATTGATTCTTTCGCTCTGGCTTAGTACTCTCGTCTTTGGAGTCCTTTTTCTCCTCTTTATTTGCTTTGTTATTGCGGGAGTTGCCCTGCTTCTCTTTGCGCTTGTTACTCTGCTGTTGCTCGACTGTTTGGGTGGCTACAGCTTCCGCCTGAGCGTCTAGAATCTGGTAAATGATCTCCTTCTTTTCGGAGGCCATCTTGGTAATCTCTAGCTCGGAGGCAACCTCTTTGAGTTGCTCCTCCGTCATACCGTTGAGATCTACGATGGTGTACTTCTGCATGGTGTACTATGTTATGCTGGATAAATGCACCTTACTGCTTGTTGCAAAGGTCTATCACGCTACAATGCTGAGCCCCGGTGTGAAGCCACAAGCGAGATGATAGAGGCAACAGAATCAACGATCTAACAAGAGCTGTGGCGAGACAGCTAGCTAGTATCAAGGTCGACCTAAGTAAGGTGTGTAATGTGCGAATAGTGAATAGGTTGAGTGATGGGTCAGTCCTATATGATATGGGACGCTCTGCTCGGTCGTTATGATCTAGGTCGAGACAGAGCCAAAGCTACTTCCGTAGCAGATCGTAAGCCCCTCCTACATGTGCTGTATCATATTGTGCAACTCTTTGTATCTGTACAGCTTAGGAGCGCATCGATCTAGTGACTCATCCGCTTCTAGAGACAAAGGTACGAAAAAGTGCGCAGATACAGCATTCTCTTCTCTCATTGGGCAGGGCTGATGCATTATCCGGGGTAGGTTTACCTACGCCTTAATGAAGGATCTCGGGAAATGGAGGAAATAGA
>OGPS01000572.1_pt1 | contig 34000 bp, 23 predicted proteins | sample 1552931 | NCBI WGS metagenome assembly OGPS01 (sample SAMEA2580252, study PRJEB22360) | human gut metagenome | biome: human gut; feature: human-associated habitat; material: faeces | place: Denmark | collected 2008/2010 | reverse complement strand
GTCTTGCTAGCATTGCTGCTGCTTCGGCTCTTGTTATGCAGCCGTTTGGTCTAACTGTTCCGTTAGGGTAACCAAAGATATATGCTTTGTGGTCTTCGCCCTTGATTTCTTCAGGCTCTTCAACTTTTTCTTCTTCGGCCCTCTTCCATATTGCATATAGAGTAGTGTCTGAGTAAATTCTGTCGCCTGGTTTTACTTCGTCAAGGTGCTTTTGATCGTAGCTCCAGCCTCTAAAGATATATCCTCTTCTGCGTGGGATATATAGATGTGGCTCGATTAGGTCGCCTTCTTCTACTTCGATATTTGTTATTTCTCCACCTCTGTGGTTTTCGTCAAGTGTTAAAATTACTGTGCTTGGTTCAGCTGGCTTTGGTGCTGGTTTTTCCCATATTGCATATAGATAAAGATTTCCAGTTAAATCTACTTTATCTCCTACTTGATATGAAGTTCCTGTGCCATCAGCTTTAGTATTCCATTCTAAGAATTTTGAAGTGTTTGTAAACTTTAAATCTTTTACAGATTTTATTTCATAACCTTTAACTTCTTTTTCTTTTTGTTTATCTTCTACAGCTTCATTACCATCATTAGGGTCATAAGTTACGACTAAGTCTCTCTTGTAGTTGATGTCATAGTTATTTAGTGGACTATCTGGGTTTATCTTCTTTGTTCCAGTAAATGTTGTTCTCTTAAATTTTATATTAGTAAGGTCTTTTACATTTTCTGGCGGATTGAAATATCCTTTTGCTTTGTTGTTTGTAAATGTAGTTTTATTGTCAATAGTAAGATTTTGATAATCTCTTGAAGCATCTACATTGTTTTCATATTTATAATCACTTGTAGATATAGCTCCGCCATCTTTTTTTGCTATATTTCCGTCAAAAGATGAATTACTTATATTTATCTTATTATAATTAGCAATTGCTCCGCCCCAATTAGCTTCGTTATTATTAAATGTAGAGTTTTTTACTACAGTATCTCTATGTGTTGAGACAATTGCTCCTCCTGCGTTTTCACAGCTGTTATTTTTAAATGTGGAATTATCAATTGTTGTTTTGGATTGAGTATATATAGTGCCTCCATATATTTGATTTCCATAAAAAATAGCTTCAGATTTATTGTTCTCAAAAGTAGCATTATTAATTTCAACTATATTAGTTTTACCACTTGAACAGATGGCTCCACCAAGTTCAGCGCTATTATCTATAAAGCTAGATCCGTTTATAATTAAAGTAACATTTCTATTAGCTCTTATGGCTCCACCGTATGGAGCTCTACAATTAATAATCTTTGATTTAGAGTCCATTGTAAGTTTTGAATTATCATTTAATCTTATCCCGCCACCATTTAGTGTATAATAATCATCCAGATAACCGTTTTGTAAAGTAACATTTTCAAGCTCTAATTCACCATATTTTTTTAATTCTATACACTCATAGTGACCAAACTCACGATTGTCATCCTCTTTAGTAAACTCATTTTTTGGCTTTTTCTCTGTCTTGCAATTCGCTGCGCCATCAATAGTAAGATTTTTTACTTTAGCTTTAAACACTTTTTGCGTAAAATCATTTGGGTTTCCAAATTCAGCAACAATTCTTTGCGCTTCAAAAACTTCTTTATATATTGTATGTCCATTACCATCTAGTTCTATATTGTATTTCATGAAAGCAGTGTATGGACTAGTCTGGTCAATCTCTTTGTCGTTTGAATATTTTTTTATAACCCAATCTTTTTTTAATTCAACTAACCAAGTATCGTCTTGTTGGCTAGGTATAGTTGTAATGTCACTATTTGAGCTTCCATTTTTCATAAGTCCTAAATAGTAAGCTTCATTATTCATAAACTGTAGCTCAGTAAATATAGCTCCTGCAAGATTTCCTCTTGGTTGGTCTTCGATAATATCATTTGTCGCTATAATAGCTTCAGGAATCTCAAATGCAGATTTATCTTTATTCTTAAAAATCATAAAACAGTCATTGGCAAAAGCATTGTATTGTCCCTCAGTAATTTCATAAAAATACAATTTGCCTGCAAGAGCAACATTTTTTCCATAGAAACGATCTTTATAATACCTAGCAGCATAGTACTTTCCGTTATTAGCCTTTGCTATAGTATGAACTTCATTTAAGCCAAATACTTCATCTTCTGCAAAGCTTACTTCGCTTAAAATTGATACAGATGAAAGTATCATGACTAAGCTTAATAGCATTGCGAATAATTTCTTCTTCATTGTTTTTCCTCCCCTATTTATTTACTTTATATTGATATACAAATATATCCACATACTTACCTTTATCATATCACCCCCCCCCCCACAAAAATCAAGCTCTGCGCGATTTTGTAACACGTTTGTAACAATCGCACAAAAAAGAAGGCGCAATGCCTTCTCAGATATTTGATATTCTATTGGTTTTTCTCCGCTCGCGCATCAAAAAATAGTTCCATACAGATTAGTTTCATTAAAAATGGATACACAATAAAAGTGTATCCATTGAAATATTAAATCAAATTTTTACCACGTGTCAATTAATCGTCGCTTAACCCTTAGTTTGCAGATAAAACAAGATGATTTGACGTTGTGCAGAATTTTTTGGAGTGAGGTGTGCAAGTGCACTCCGCAGCGACAAAATAATTCGAAACTAGTCAAAGGGCTTGTTTTAGCGCGAAATAAGTTTTGCGTTTTTAATTATAGGTAATGGAAACGGAATCTCTTCTGAGTTGTATACAGCCAATTCTCCCTCCACCGTTATCTCTTCTTTATCCTTAGGATATTTTGCGTTCTTATCCTCTAATATATACTGCAAGCCTTGTTGGCAGCAGGCTTGTCTATCGTTAATAAGGACGTAGTGGTCGATGCCGGATGTATCTGTTGTCTCTAGATCTGTTGCTATGCCTTTTAGCTTGATCTTAACGCCTTCGAAGCTCTTTGGGTCTTCGGCTATCATGGCGACGATGACGTAGTTCATATCTGCGTCGTTCGCGGTTAAATCATAACTTTGGCCGCTTGCGTTTGAGCTTTCATTTTCACTAGTGCTTCCATTTTCACTAGTGCTTCCATTTTCGCTAGGGCTAGTATTTTCACTACTGCTTTCATTTTCACTAGCGCTTCCATTTTCACTAGTGCTTTCATTTTCACTACTGCTTAGCTCGTCACTTGTTTCGCTCTCTTGATCAGGGGAAGTGGCCCCACCATCAACCCCGTCCATTGTCTTGGAGCTTTCTTTCATCTTATTCACTGTCTCGTTGACGGTGCTATTGGGCATATAACGGTATATAACTTTTTTGTTTGTGAAAAATGCGAGTATCAAGACCAAAATCAAGGCCCCGACTATCCTCAAAATTCTCTTCCTTGTTTTATCCACGTTTCACACCTCCTACTATTGACATAATTATGAATATGGCGAGATTCATCACGACTATTGTCGAGCCGACTGGTGTTGAAGCAAGTATTGCAAATATCGCGCCGCCAAGTGCTGAAATAAGCGAGATTATTGCCGAGGCAATGGCTATCTTTCTAAATGAATGAAAGACTTTCATCGCTGAAACTGCTGGGAAAACTATGAGTGCTGCGACTAGAAGCGAGCCTACGAGCCTGATTGCAAGTGTGATCACAACTGCGACGACCATTGACAAGACTGTGTTTAACCTTTCGACTTTGATGCCTGAAGCGCTTGCGAGATCCTCGTCGAAGACTGTGATGTATATTTCTTTATAATAATAGATGAAGAAAATTATCACGAGTATCGACAGTGCCACGGATGTGATGACGTCTAGCTTTGTTAATGTCAGGATGGATGTCGAGCCGAAAAGTGTTGTGCACACGTCAACTGAGACGTTTGGGCCGACTCTGAAGACGTTCATGACTAGGTAGCCGACTGCGAGTGCCGAGACTGAAACCATTGCAATGGCTGCGTCTGAGATGATTTTCTTGGAATTGTTTCCTTGTAATAAAATTAACGCGAAAAATATTGTCATAGGAAGCGCCAAGACTAATTTTTGCGTAAAGCCGATGGCTGTCGCGATTGATAGGGACGCGAAGGCGACGTTTGAGAGTGAATTTGCGATGTAGGAGTAACGTTTCAAAACGAGTATCACGCCCAAAAATGCTGACGCGAGCGCTATGAGTGAGGCGCAGACTAGTGCGTAGCGCACGAAGGGGTAGCCTAGGTAGAAGGTGAATTTGTTAATTAAGTCCATCTATCCTGCCTCCTTCCTCGTAAATCGCGCGGCTGCCGTCAAGCTTAAGTACTTTGTTTGCATATTGTGTAGCTCTTTGGCTGTCGTGCGATACCATGATGATGGCTGTGCCACTTGCGTTTATCTTTTCTAGCATCTCATAGAGGCTTCCTTGCGCCTCTGGGTCGAGGCCGGCAAGCGGCTCGTCGAGTATAAGGAGTTTCTTCTCTTCTACGAAGCTTCTTGCGAGCAAGGCTCTCTGCCTTTGTCCGCCTGATAATGAGGAGAAGCGCCTGTCTTTGAGATTTGCTATGCCAAAGTTTTCGAGGCATTCAAGTGCTCTCGCCTTTTCATCTTTTGTATAGAAAAATCTTTTTTTAATCTTAAAGCCGGATAGAACGAGCTCCATCACTGAAGTCGGAAAATCGGCTGCAATTGAGAGGATCTGCGGTAGGTAGGCGATTTCGTCTTTTGAAATGCCATCTAGTTCTATATCCCCCGATATTTTCTTATTAAGGCCCAAGATGGTTCTGATCAGGCTCGATTTGCCCGAGCCGTTTTCGCCTAGGATGACGATGTAGTCACCATCTGAGACCTCTAGGTTTATAAAGTCACTTAGGACTTGACCTTTGTAGCCAAATCCTAAGTCTTTTAGTATTAATTTCATTAGTTTAACGCCTTCTTTAAAGCGTCTAAGTTCATTTGCATATAGTCAATGTATGACTTGCCGTCGTTTGAACTAGCATTTTCCATGGATGTCATTTCGATGATGTCTTGGTCCTTTGCCTTGCTTGCGTTTTTCACTGTGTCCGCGATTTTGCCGTCTGAACCAGCTAGCTTAATTATGTGCTTTAGATTAAGCTCATCCACTTTTTGTGCTAGGAAGCTGATAGTTTCAAAGCTTGCTTCGCTTTCAGCTGAGCATCCAACGAAGGCAGCGAAGTAGTCAAGGTCAAGGTCATTTACTAAGTAGCGGAATGGGAATCTATCCGCAACTAAGATAGTATCTTGCTTTGCAGCCTTTCTCATCTCGTCAAAATCATTTTGAAGCACATCAAGTTTTGCTGCGTATGCTTCGTAATTTTTCTTGAATGTATCAGCGTTTTTCGCATCGATTTCGCAAAGAGCGTCCGCAATTGCCTTTGAAATAGTTTTTGCGTTCTTTACAGATAGCCAAACGTGTTCATCGTATTCTATTTCTTCGTGTTCGTGTTCGTGATCATGTTCATGTTCATGGTCATGGTCGTCGTGGTCATCATCTTCATGTTCATGGTCATGATCTTCATCACCATGTTCATGGTCATGATCGTGTTCCATACCTTCTTTTACTTCCTCTTCCTTAACAGCATCACCTAAAATTTCAAGCATGTTAAGAACTTTTGCCTTAGGCGCTTGTTTTGCTGCATCTGGAGCCCATTCGTCCGATTCACCGCCAACATATAAGAACAGATTTGCCTTAGCAATCTTTTCGATGTCTTGAGCAGAAGGCTCGTAATTGTGTAGACTTACGCCATTGTCAGTTAAATTAGTGACCTCTACGTCAGTGCCTTCAGTGATATTCTTCACCCAATCATAAGCTGGGAATGTGTTAGTTACAACGCTTACAGCGTCTCCGTCCTTTTCTACGCTGTCTGCTTCTTCAGCTGGAATAGCCTCAGGAGCTGGTTCGTCAGCCACTTCTGGCGCTTTATTTGAATTGCATGCCACTAGCAAAACAACTGCTAGTAGGCAGGCTAATAATTTATTTATATTTTTCATATTAATCTCCTTTGTATATTTTGTATATTCTACCGTTTATTCAATTTTGCCGTTAATATATAAAAAGAGATCTTTAATTGTTCATGCGCACCATAAGCTCGACTGGTGTCTTCGCCATTGCCATAGTCATGGTAATGGTGATGAGCTTTATAAATACTAGTACTGCGAGCATGACTTGGACTGCCGCACGCGAATGGTTTAAGTGCTTTTCTAGGTCCGAGACCATATCCATAAAGCGGCAAATCGGGCAAGATGTGCGCTTGCAGATGTGGAAGGCGCTTGTGGCCGCGACGAAAAAGCTTAGTAGCGAGAATGTGACTAAGATGATGCAAAGTATTGATAGTAGTTTTTTGATACGCTTTGGCATGTGGCCCTCCTTTTTTACATGCCTTATTATATAGCAGGGTTAATAGAAAGTCAATTTATATGGATTAAAATATATATGTAAAATTGTTTATATAAAAGAGCAATAAAAAAGACAAGTACTTTAATACTTATCTTTAGAAATTTTTTATATTTTCAATGAGATTTATTTATTTGCTCAATCGAGCCGTATCATAATTTTGCAGAGCAAACGAGATGATTGGACGATGTGGACTGACGAGGCAAGCGGAGTGTACAAATGTACTCGAGCATTGCCGAGGAGGGAACGAGTTCAAGGGCTCGTTTGAATGCGAAATTATAAACCCAGATTTGGATCAACCTCAAAAGCAAGATCCAACCCCCGACATCCATTGACATATTCCAAATACCCTTGCGCCCCTATCATCGCGGCATTATCTGTGGTATAAACGGCGTTCGGATAATATAGTTTAAAGCCATGTGCCTTTTCTTCCTTAGCAAGTGCCTCACGTAGCGCCTTATTATTCGATACGCCACCCGCAAGTACTATCTTGTCGTAGCCGAGCTCATCTTTCAAATCGACTGCCTTCTTCGCGAGTACATCGACTGCGGCCTTTTGAAATGAGGCTGCAACGTCTGCTTTATTTACTTCTTGACCCCTTTGCTCTTCGTTATGAAGATAATTCAAGACCGCTGTTTTTAATCCCGAGAAACTAAAATTATAGTCGCCCGACTTCATCATAACTCGTGGAAGCTCGATGGCATCTGGATTTCCTTCCATAGCAAGCTTCTCTATCTCTGGTCCGCCTGGATACGGTAGTCCCAAGGCTCTGGCAACTTTGTCAAAGGATTCGCCCGCTGCGTCATCAAGTGTCCTGCCGACCAAGTCATAGTCGTAGTAATCCTTCATATTGACAAGGTAGGTGTGGCCGCCTGAAACGACTAGCGAGACGAACGGCGGCTTCAAGCCCTCTGTCGTTATGTAATTTGCTGCGATGTGGCCCTTCATGTGATTTACTGGCACTATCGGCACATCCATTGACATCGCGAGTGCCTTTGCGAATGACACGCCAACTAAAAGGGCTCCGATCAGTCCCGGTCCCCTCGTTACAGATATGAATTCGATTTCGGATAAGTCAGTTTTTGCCTCATTAAGTGCCTCTTCCAAAACTTGTGATATCGCTTCGATGTGCATTCTTGACGCTATTTCAGGCACTACGCCTCCGAACTCTCTGTGCGTTGCTATTTGCGTTGCTATAACATTTGACAAAACTTCTAAATCGTCCAATATGGCGATCGATGTCTCATCGCATGAACTTTCTATCGCTAAATGTTTCACTTTCTCCTCCACATAATTGCCGCGTCTTCACCATGATAATAGTTTTTGCGGACGCTTTCCTTTTTAAAATCGTATTTTTCGTATAAGCTTATCGCTTTAAAATTGCTTTTTCGAACTTCTAGGGCAATGGCTTTGCCTTCCGCTTCCTCAATCGCATGGACCAATAGCCTTGCTCCTATGCCCTGACCTCTCATTTCTTCCGCGACAGCTATGTGCATCAGGTCTGCCTCATCATATAGAACCTTGATGTCTACAAAACCTTGTACGGCACCCTCTTCGTCCATATATACAAAGGCCCTGGAGCTTTCAGTTTTTAGCTCGCTTTCAATAACGCCCATCGTCCACGGATCGTCAGTCTTTGACAAAATCTCGTATATGGCCCTCACGTCATTAGACTTCGCCCATCTAATCACTTTTTATCTTCCTCGGCTTGCGATGACTTCATATATATGGGTATCGCGCCGTATCTATCCTCGGCTTCCATCTCGTCCATGTGGTCTATAACGTAGTCAAGGACTTCCTTGGCGATTGGTTCGTTCTCTCTATAGACGCCTGAAATAACATTATCCCCGAACTTTTCCTTGTATTTTCCATAGAAATCGCCCGGCATAATGATAGTGCCACGAAGTCCATTAGCGAGGCTAATTAGCTCATCCAAAGTGTAAATCCTTTCGTCCTTTATCATCTCAAATTGATTTTCATAGCTATAAAGCGCCGCAAAGGCTCTATCGCGTCTCGCGTCAATCGCTGGAGCGATGTATTTAAGCCCCTTGTAGCGATAGCTCATCGCCTTAAGCGAAGACACGGTGTAAATTGGTTTATCGTCCTTAAAGCTAAAGGCCTTAATCATGGCGGCGGCTATCCTAAGTCCTGTGAAAGAACCGGGTCCTTTCGAAACGGCAAAGGCGTCAATCTCGTCCACTTTTAGACCAAAGATGTCTAAAATCTCCTTGGCCATAAGGGCAAGCTTTTCGGAGGCACTTCTGTCGTATGAAACGTTGAACTCGCCTCTCACAACGCCGTCAACTGCTAGCGCCGCGCTTATATATCTACTTGAACTGTCTAAACTTAAAATCTTCATATTACCTCTAATAATCAAAATTCGTTTCTAAAATTCGGCTCTCGCCGTCCTTAATTAGGCTTATCTTTTTCGCGTCTTTGAACTCATTCTCAATCGCTTCAGGCCACTCAATTAGGCTCACCGCACCATTATCATATAGGTAGTCATCAAGTCCTAGCGTATCTAGATCCATGGACTTTGTCAGTCTATATAAGTCGAAGTGGTATATCGCCATGCCCTCTGCCTTATAAACGTTCATTATGGCGAATGTCGGGCTTGTTACGTAATCATCTGAGCCAAGCGCCTTGACTATGGTCTTGGTGATGGTCGTCTTGCCGGCACCCATTTTCCCTTTTAAAAGAATTATGTCGCCTATATCAATTTTCTTCGCTATACGCTCGGCGGCGCGCCTTGTATCATCCAGTGTTTTCAGTACTTCTCTCATATTACGCCTCCCTCACGTGATCAAGGTAAGCGTAGATAAACTTGTCGATGTCGCCGTCAATGACTTTTTGCACTTCAAAATTCTCCACATCTGTCCTATGGTCCTTGACAAGCATGTAGGGATTGAAGATATAAGAGCGGATTTGCGAGCCCCACGCAATCTGTGAGTAGTCGCCCGTAAGCTCATCTATGGTCTTTTTGCGCTCTTCTTCCTTCAGCTGAACAAGTTTACCATACAAAATACGAAGGGCTACCTCTTTGTTTTGCTTTTGGCTCCTTTCGTTTTGGCAAGTTGCGACCACGCCAGTCGGTATGTGCGTGATACGAACCGCTGAATCAGTGGTGTTGACGGATTGGCCGCCAGCGCCTTGTGAGCGATAGTAGTCTATCTTTAAATCTTCTTCCTTTATATCTATAACAATATTTTCATCTATATCAGGGAAGACGTCGACCGAGGCAAAACTTGTGTGCCTCTTCTTTTGTGCGTCGAAGGGCGATATCCTAACAAGTCTGTGAACCCCGCGCTCCGCCTTTAAAAAGCCATAGGCGTAGGCACCAAGAACCTTGAAGTAAACGCTTCTTATGCCGCCTTCGGTGTCCGCTAGATAGTCGATACATTCAAGCTTGTAGTCATGGTCCGCAGCCCATCTCGTATACATGCGGTAGAGCATCTCCGCCCAGTCTTGAGCGTCGGTGCCGCCAGTACCTGCGTGTATCGATACAACCGCGCCGTTCTTATCATATTCGCCGTCAAGTAGCGTCCTCACCTTCAGTTCTTCGAGCGCCTTGTCTATTGACTCCGCCAAATCATGTAGAGGCTTGTAATTATCAGACCTTTCCTCTTCGTAGAGCTCGATGTAGACACCCATGTCCTCAAGATTTGATCCTATCTCCTCGTAGCTATTTAGAGGCGTAGTAACGTCCTTAAGCTCGTCTATCACCTTATCTGCGGCGTCTTTGTCGTCCCAGAATTGTGGCTCAGCCATCTTCCTCTCAAGCTTCGTCTTAGTCTCTCTTAGACCATCAGCGTCAAAGATAGTCCCCTAACTTGATATATCTCTCATTAAAATTCGCGTAATCTTCCTTATACTCTTGTAATGTCTTCATTACTCATTCCTTCCACAGCAGTTTTTGTACTTCTTGCCGCTTCCGCATGGGCAAGGGTCGTTCCTGCCAACTTTTTTAGTTTTTCTTACGTATGGCTTCTTCTTTTCGCCAGCGTTGTCGCCTTCGAAGCCTTCCTTTATATTCTTATTTTGCTCTCTTCTCTTAACCTTGCTTGGATCTTCAACGTGAAAAAAAATTCTTAAAGTGTCTTCCTTAATCGCTTCATTCATCGCCTCGAACATGTCAAAGCCTTCAATTGCGTAGGCTCTAGCAGGGTCCTCTTGCGCCATGGACCTAAGTCCAATACCTTGCTTCAACTGATCCATCGCGTCGATGTGATCCATCCACTTGTCGTCAACAACTTGTAGAAGCACGATTCTCTCTATCTCTCTGAACTTTTCAGGAGTGAATTCATTTTCCTTCGCTTCGTATTTTTTAAGCGCATGCGCTGTAAGCATGTCAATTAGCTCATCCTTGAGAATGTCCTTAGTGTTTAGACCATCAATATCTTCCATATCTATATCGAAAATGGCCTTAAGATGCATGAATAAGCTCTTGAAGTCCCAATCGCCGCAGTCTTCTTTTTCGAAAGTCATGGTATTTACAAAACCCGCTATGACGTCCTTGATCATGGCAGTGATATTGTCCCTAAAATCAGCGCCTTCAAGCAGTTTCTTTCTCTCAGCGTAGATGACTTCCCTTTGCTTGTTCATTACGTCATCGTACTTAAGAACGTGCTTTCTGATACCGTAGTTGTTTCCTTCGACCTTTCTTTGAGCCGACTCAATCAGCCTTGTCAATACTGGTGATTTTATCGAGTCGCCTTCAGGCATCTTCATCATATCGATGGCGTTTTTAAATCTGTCGCCGCCAAATAGACGCATTAAGTCGTCTTCAGCCGATATATAGAATGTCGATGAACCAGGGTCACCTTGTCTGCCGGCACGACCACGGAGTTGATTGTCGATACGTCTTGACTCGTGTCTTTCAGTACCTATGATGTGTAAGCCACCTGCATCAATAACCTCGGCCTTTTCCTCTTGAAGTTCCTTCTTGTATTGTTCAACGTATTCGTCGTATTCTTTTCTATTCTTTAAAATTTCACTGTCCTTAGTGTCCTCGTGCGAGTCAACTTGCGCCATCTCTTCTTCAGATAGACCCTTTCTTCTCATCGCTTGCTTCGCCATAAACTCAGGGTTACCGCCTAAGATGATGTCGGTACCACGGCCCGCCATGTTAGTCGCTATCGTAACTTGACCCAAACGGCCCGCTTGAGCAACAATCTCCGCTTCTTTGTCGTGGAACTTCGCGTTTAAAACCTCATGCTTGATGCCAGTCTTTTTAAGTAGTTTCGATAGCTCTTCCGACTTTTCTATGGATATAGTTCCGACTAGAACCGGTTGACCTGTAGCGTGTCTAGCCTTGATATCATCAATAACAGCGCCGAATTTCTCAGCCTCAGTCCTATAAATCTCGTCAGGATTGTCCACTCTGATAACAGGCTTGTTAGTCGGTATCTCAATAACATCCATGTGGTAGATGTCTTGAAATTCCTCTTCTTCAGTCTTTGCAGTACCAGTCATACCCGAAAGTTTCTTGTACATTCTAAAGTAGTTTTGGAACGTAATAGTCGCCAAAGTCTTCGACTCGCTCCTAACCTCAAGACCTTCCTTCGCCTCAATCGCTTGATGTAGACCATCCGAGTAGCGTCTACCAAACATCAAACGGCCAGTAAACTCGTCAACGATGATGATCTCGCCATCTTTCACAACATAGTCCTTGTCCTTCTTCATAAGGCTCCTTGCCTTCATCGCTTGATTAATATGGTGAATGATCTCCATATTCTCAATGTCAGAGAGGTTTTCCACCTTGAAAAATTCCTCAGCCTTCTTAGTACCAAGCTCTGTTAATAGCACAGAACGGTCCTTTTCGTTGACAACGTAGTCCTTAGTCTCTTCCTCCTCTTCCTCTTGCTTAACAAACCTATCAAGCGGGTCAATCTTTTCGTCAGGGTCTTGCACCCTAACCGATAGACGCGATACAAAAGTCTTTGCAAGCTCATAAAGATCAGTAGATTTGTCACCTTGACCAGATATTATTAATGGTGTTCTCGCCTCATCTATTAAAATAGAGTCCACTTCGTCGACAATCGCGTAGTTTAAGTCCCTTTGCACCATATTTTCCTTGTAGATAACCATGTTATCCCTTAAGTAGTCGAAACCAAATTCATTGTTAGTACCATAAGTAATGTCCGCTGCGTAAGCCATTTTCCTATCTTCCTTAGGCATATCATGCACGATGCAGCCAACAGATAGACCAAGATATTCAAAAACCTTGCCCATCCAGTCCCTGTCACGCTTTGCAAGGTAGTCGTTCACAGTAACGATGTGTACACCCTTGCCCTCAAGCGCATTTAAGTAAGCCGGCATAGTCTCAACCAAAGTTTTACCTTCACCAGTTTTCATCTCAGCGATGCGGCCTTGATGCAAAATGATGCCGCCTTCGACTTGCACCCTGTATGGCGTCATGCCTAGAACCCTCTTCGAAGCTTCCCTAACAGTCGCAAACGCCTCCGGTAAAATGTCATCAAGCGTCTCGCCGCCCTTTAGTCTTTCCTTTAATTTATTAGTATTATCCTTTAATTCCTCGTCCGATAGCTTCGAGTATTCATCCTCCAAAGCCATAACCTCTTCAACTTGTGATCTGTTCTTTTTAATAGCCCTGTCCGAAGTAGAGCCAAATATTTTTGAGAATAATCCCATCTTTTCACCTTCTTTAAATTACTTCACCCTTTATTATACCTTATTTGAGATGAAATTACAAGAACTTGGAAAATATTTTATGATTAATAGCCCTCGCCACGCGCATGGCCTTGCCCCTTCAATTAATTTTGCATGAGTAATGACGGGTGGATGGTATACACCGGGCGAATGGTATATGACGAGCAGATGGTATACACCGGGCAGATAGTATATGACGGACAGATGGTATATGCTGAGCGAATGCTTTTTTCTTTTACTTACACTTTTCTTCCTTTATATATATAATTATATATATAATGCCTAAGTTTTTGAATCACAATAATGCTTTTGCAAAAAAGTCTTCTTTTTAGATATAAAATACGTAAGTATTTTTTATCGCAAGAAAAGTTTTGCAAAAAAATTTTCATATATATAGGCTTATATAGGCGAGTTATATATAGTCTAGGTGATACTATTATGAAAAACGTTTTTCACGAGAAACGCTTTTTGCGAAATCTATTTTGTAAAGTATATTTTACAAATACAAGGCTATTTCCCTAAAAATCAAAAAAATTATGGTAATTTTACATATTTTACACAAACTTTACAATTGTCACACAAAATCTTAATATTATAACTCTATAATCAACTTGTAAAAATAATTTAAAGGAGTGTTATTTAAAAATGACAAAAAAATTAATTTCATTATTGCTAGTACTTGTATTAGCATTCTCTCTAGTAGCTTGCTCTAAGGACGAAGAAAAACCTGCTGAAACAGCTACTGAAACAAAAACAGAAGAAAAGACTGAAGAACAAGCACCTGAAGCTTCTAACGAACCCATCACTGTAATTTCAAGAGAAGACGGTTCTGGTACTAGAGGCGCTTTCATCGAAATCACTGGTATCGAAGAAAAGGACGGAGACACTAAGGTTGACAGAACTACTGTTGAAGCTGTTGTTCAAAAATCTACTAACGCTGTTCTAATGACTGTTAACGGTGACAAGAACGCCATCGGTTACATCTCTTTAGGTTCTTTAAACGATAGTGTTAAGGCTGTTAAGGTTGAAGGCGTAGAAGCTAGCGCTGATAAAGTTCTTGACGGTTCTTACAAGATTGCAAGACCATTCAACATTGTTTATAAGGGCGAAGCAGACGGACTTAAGAAGGACTTCATCGACTTTATGATGTCTAAGGAAGGTCAAGATATGGTTCTTGAAAACAAATACGTTCAAATTGACACTGCAGCAGCTGAATACAAACAAAATTCTCAATCTGGTAAGCTTGTAGTAGGTGGATCAACATCTGTTACTCCACTTATGGAAAAGTTCGCTGAAAAATATATGGAAATGTATCCAGACGTTAAGATCGAAATCCAATCAACTGGATCATCTGCTGGTATCCAAGCAGCTATCGAAGGTGCAGCTGATTTAGGTATGGCTTCAAGAGACTTATCTGACGAAGAAAAGGCTGAACTAACAAATGTAGTTATCGCTAAAGACGGTATCGCTGTTATAGTTAACAATGACAATGCTGTAGACGATTTAAGTCTTGATCAAATCAAAGCCATCTTCGTAGGTGAAACAAAAACTTGGGGAGATATTAAATAATTTAGACTAAAAGAAAATTTCTTGAGGAGGGCCAGATTTGAGCCCTCCATAATTTTATAAGGAGTAATTATGAATAAAAATTTTAAAGAGAATTTCATGAAGTATTTCTTCTTTGTCATCTCTCTAATATCTGTCTTTGCTCTTTTACTTATATGCTACTTCATTTTTTCCGAGGGCATTCCCTTTGTAAAAGAGTACGGACTAAAAGCATTTTTATTTGGCAAAGTATGGGCTCCTAGAAACGTTCCCGCATCTTACGGTATCGTGTCAATGGTAGTTGGCAGTGTGTATACAACGCTCGGCGCCATCATCATAGGTCTGCCTATAGGACTTTTGACTGCCATATATATGGCATTCTACGCCAATAAAAAAGCATACAAAATACTGGAACCAGCCGTTCAGCTAATGGCGGGCATCCCTTCAATTGTATATGGTTTCTTTGCCCTTGTAGTTATTGTGCCTCTTGTAAGAAAGGCGTTTGGCGGTGACGGCATGAATATAATAACGGCATCCCTACTTTTAGGAATAATGATACTTCCAACTATAATCTCCATATGTGAGTCATCATTAAGAGCCGTCCCAAAGTCATTCTACCAAGGTTCAGTAGCCTTGGGCGCAAGTAAGGAAATAAGCATATTTAAAGTCGTTGTACCTGCTGCAAAGAGCGGGATTATCTCCTCTTTCATCTTAGGCATCGGTAGAGCGATAGGTGAAACTATGGCTGTTTACTTAATCGCAGGTAATCAGCCTAGAATCCCTGGCTCCATTACTCAAGGGGTTAGAACGCTTACAACAAATATAGTTATAGAGATGGCATACGCTACACCAAAGCACAGACAAGGACTTGTCGCGACTGCCATGGTCCTATTCATCTTCATTTTGATAATTAACACTATATTCTACTTTATTAAAGGAAGTGAAAAGAATTATGAGTAAATTTTTGAAAATACTGATCAAAGTCGCTGCCTACTTTACTTTAGCTACACTTGTCTTCATAATCCTTTACATTTCGGTCAATGGTATACCAAACCTAAAGCCATCCTTATTCGCGCTTAAGTACACAACAGAAAACGTATCGATGCTGCCAAGCTTAATTGTGACGCTTGTAGTTGTTATACTCACTTTACTCGTTGCTGTGCCTATAGGCGTAGCGAGCGCCATCTACTTAAGTGAATACGCTAAGAAGGGCTCGAAAATCGTAAAGATTATTAGGCTTGGTACTGAGTCACTAGCTGGTATCCCGTCTATCATCTACGGTCTATTTGGTATGATCTTCTTCGTATATGAGCTTCAGATGCAATACTCGATTATGGCCTGTGTATTAACAGCCATCATCATGGTTTTGCCAATTATAATAAGAACTTCGGAAGAAGCGATACTAGCTGTGCCCGACTCGTTTAGAAAGGCATCCTTTGGTCTAGGTGCGGGAAAACTATCGACGATATTCAAAGTAGTTTTACCTCCAGCTATGAACGGAATTTTGGCAGGTATCATACTTTCTATAGGTAGAATTGTCGGCGAAACAGCTGCATTTATCTACACTCTAGGTACTGCGACTGCCATGCCGAAAGCGCTTAACGAATCAGGAAGGACGCTTGCCCTACACATGTACGTACTAAGTGACGAGGGCTTCCACGTTGAAGCAAGCTTTGCAACTGCCTTTGTTTTACTGATTGTGGTTGTAATTATCAATATGCTTTCAACAAAATTATCAAGAAAGGTTATGAAATAATGAATAAAATTGAAGTTAAAAACGTTGACCTCTTTTATGGTGATTTTCAGGCGCTAAAGAATGTGTCTATGGATATGCCTGAGAATAAAATTACGGCTTTCATTGGCCCATCTGGCTGTGGTAAGTCAACACTATTAAAGAGCTTAAATAGAATGAATGATTTGGTTGATGGAGTAAAAATCACTGGCGAAATCACTTTGGATGGCGAGGACATCTACGCTCCAAAAGTTGATGTTAACGAGCTTCGTAAAAGGATCGGCATGGTTTTTCAACAACCAAACCCATTTAGCATGTCTATCTACGATAACATTGCTTATGGTCCTCGTGTGCACGGAATTAAGAAGAAAAAGGACCTTGACATCATAGTAGAAAGGTCACTACAAGGTGCGGCTCTTTGGGATGAGGTAAAGGATAAACTAAAGAGAAACGCTCTTCAAATATCAGGAGGACAGCAACAAAGGCTTTGCATAGCAAGGGCACTAGCTGTTGAACCGGAGGTTCTATTAATGGACGAACCAACATCGGCTCTTGACCCAATATCGACATCAAAGATCGAAGAATTATGCGAATCACTAAAAGACCATTACACCATCGTCATAGTGACTCACAACATGCAACAAGCGGCTCGTATATCGGACTACTGCTCCTTCTTCTTTGAAGGCGAAATCATTGAATCGGATCAAACGAGCGCCATTTTCCAAAATCCAAAAAATAAAAAGACTGAAGACTATATCACTGGTAGATTCGGTTAAAAAAGGGGTATAATCATGGTAAGAACAAGATACATTAATGAATTAGAAAATTTAAAGAATGAAATCATTTTATATAGTGCTATCGTTGAAAAGATGTTGATGGACATGAAGGTGACTATAGAGACGGCTGCGGAGGATGCTGACATCAAAGATCAGCTTCACGAGATTGAGAGTAAAGAGGACGAAATTCGCGAGTATAACAGAAACATCGAGACTCTTTGTCTTAAGATCATGTCGACTCAACAACCGGTTGCGAAGGATTTAAGGTTTGTTTCGTCTACTTTAAACATCATCAGAAACGTTGAAAAGATTGGTGGACACGTGATTGAAGTCGCTGGCCTACTTAATTTTGTAAGTATCGGCGAGGACTTCACTGAAGAAATTTTGGATATGTGCCTATCGACTAAGAAGATGTTAAAGAGCGCGATTGACGCCTTTATCACTGGCGATTTGGAAGAGAGCTACAAGGTCATCGCCTCTGACGACAAGATTGACGCTTTATTCAGCCACATAATGAGTGAGGTCGTAGAGAAAATTGGTGCAAGCAAAGACGACGCTCTAAGGCTTATTGACATCATACAAATCGCGAAGTACTTCGAAAGAATCGGCGACAACGCAGAATCTATCGCGGACTGGAGCGTATTTTCAATCACTTCTAAGCACTATGAGTAGGAGGAGCTATGATATATATAGTTGAAGACGACAGGAGCATTAGGGACTTAGTTCTATATGCACTGCACAATGAAAATTACAAGGCTGAAGGCTTTGAGAATGCTGATGAGTTCTTCGCAAGAGTTAAAAAAGAAGTGCCAACGCTAGTTATGCTCGACATCATGCTGCCTGGCACAAGCGGACTTGAAATACTTGATCAAATGAAGAGAGATGCCGCACTAAAGAACATCCCCGTAATTATGCTAACAGCTAAGACTACTGAGTTTGACAAGATTACGGGGCTCGATAGAGGCGCTGATGACTACATCACAAAGCCATTTAGCGTCTTGGAGCTCTTGGCAAGGGTCAGAGCCCTTCTTAGACGCAGCAAAGTGAACGCTGGCGACGTACTTGACTACGCTGGCATCAGACTCGACTACGATAAAAGAACCGCAACAGTTGATGGTGAGCCCATCTCCCTTACTTATAAAGAGTTTGAGCTCTTATACTTTTTACTATCGAACCCAAACATCGTCCTAACAAGAGACAGGATTATAGAGAAGATCTGGGGCTACGATTTTGAAGGAGAGACAAGAACTGTTGACGTTCACATCGCTTCGATTAGATCGAAGATTGAGCCGTATCAAGGAGTTATCAAGACTATCAGAAGCCTTGGCTATAAGGTTGGTGACGAAAAGTGAAGAAAAAACTAAACATCACCTACGCCATTTGCTTTTTTCTAGCAATAGTCTTAAGCGTTACAATAAGTACAGCTATATTCTATCAAAATACTAGAAAGAATGAGTTAAAAGATTTAAAAGACGAACTTGCTCTAGCATCCATGCTAGATGTGAACGATTTAGAGATAATGGGACGCTTTGATGTAAATCTTCGCTTCACCGTAGTTGATCCAGAAGGCAATGTTCTATATGATAACTTCACAGATCCTGCATCAATGGAAAATCATGCAGATAGAAAAGAGATTAAAGAAGCCTTAAATGGCGGCGTCGGCAAAGACGTGAGACTATCCAATACACTTAATAAAGACACATACTACTACGCTAGTTTAATGAAAGATGGCAATGTAATAAGGCTATCAAAGCAAACAGAGTCAATACTTGGCTCATTTATGAAAGTAGTTCCACTTATACTACTTATGTCAATACTACTTATTCTAGTGCTTTTACTAATAAACAAAAAATTAGTAGACAAGCTGCTTTTGCCTATCGATTACGCTGCAGAGCACTTACACAGAGACGATTTCAATACAGCTAAGATCGACGTTTACGACGAACTAAGTCCATTCATAAGGACTATAGAGAGAAAAAATAAAGACATCAAAGGCTATATAGAAAACCTTGAAACTAAGGAATCAACAGTAAATGAGATACTTAGAAACATGAACGAAGGTCTGGTACTCATTGACACTGACTTAAAAGTTGTTCAGCTCAACGACGCGTCGAAGAAGCTATTTAAGTCAAATATGCAAACTGATTATACAGGGATGGACGTCGTACGACTAACAAGAAGCCAAGAGGTATCGACTAGACTAAATGATTTAATTCAAACACACAAAGCATCGAGCTTCGAGATCATGGTCGACGAAGACAACCTAAAGATATATCTTTCGCCAATTGAGAATGGCAATGCCCTTACAGGCATCATCATGCTAGTTCTTGACGTAAACGACGAGAAAAAGGCTGAAAAGCTTAGACGAGAATTCTCCGCGAACGTTTCGCACGAGCTAAAGAGCCCACTCACATCGATATCTGGTTACGCCGAGCTAATTAAGAACGGCATGGTTAAGGAAGAAGATATCAAAAAATTCTCCGGCATCATCTTTGACGAAGCAGGTCAAATGCTACGCTTGATCGACAACATCATCATGATATCGAAGTTAGACGAAAGACCACAGCTAAAGAGCGAAGAAGAAGTTTCGATTAAAGAGACTATAGACAATATTTTAGAGCTATATAAGGGTAAAATTGACGCGAAAAATTTATCAGTAGAGTGCCATATCGAAGATGGACTTAAGAAAAATGTGCCACTTGGTATGCTTTCAGAGCTTTACAGAAATTTAATCTCAAACGCTATCAAGTACAATAAAGACGGCGGCAAGCTTACAATCTCCGTCGAAAAACGCGGGGACAATATCATAAGCAAAATTTCAGACACAGGAATTGGCCTTGAGAAAGACGAAATCCCTCGTATATTCGAGCGCTTCTACATGGTCGACAAGGGAAGAAATAGAAATACAAACTCAACAGGCCTTGGTCTATCCATAGTGAAACATATAGTTGAGGATATGGGTGGATCCATAGATGTGATGAGCGAAGTAGGCGAAGGAACTACTTTTAAGATTATCTTTGGTATATAAGTTCGCATTCGATTTGCGAAGTCCCATGGTCAAAGTAGGATCTATGGTAAAATAAATAATTTTTATGAATAAAGAAATATTCCTTAAAATAAATATAAATAAGGCGAGCCTAATCAATAAAAAATAAAGATGCTATAAAAAATAAAGCTGTGAGAAAAATATTCTCACAGCTTTATTTATGTTTATTCAATATTTTACTTTATCGCTCTCGTACGAAGAGTAACTTTTATTAAAAAATTTATTAAATAAGTCTACTACGAAGTATAAATTTCGACGGAAAATTTGATGCATGGGACGAAGTCTAGGCCGAGACACGACCGATTCGTACATAAACGTACGTTGAGGGAGTGTCAAGGCCGTAACGAGTTCCAGGCGCAAATTTAACAAGAAATTTTATTTGGCTAGGCCATATGTTTGCTCAACATTCGTCACAAATATAATTCCCTTACCCTCTTCCTCTATTTGCGTTTCTTTTCTTATCGACTCAACTATGTCCTTAGTTTTTGCTTCTTCTGATATAATCAAGACAATCTCTTTCTCGGGTTCGATGAGCATATTAAAGACTTTACGCGCTTCTTCGCTGCCCGAGCCTCTCGCGTGCATAACAGTTCCGCCTCTTGAGCCGGCCTTTTGAGCTGCTTCGATCACGTCGTCCGCATTTCCTTTTTCAACTATAGTATATATGGCGTTGTACATATTTTCACCTCTTTTAATATTTTCACTTCCATTAGCATTATCTTCAGTGCCAAAGACATTGAATGCGCTCTCGATGTAGGCGATTCCGTGGTTTGGCTTGTCCATTTCAAGTTTTTCTACTAAATAATCAGCAAGATCCATAATCTCCTCAGTCTTTCCGAAGAGCATAAGAACTGCTTTTTTCTTGTCGTTTAGACCTAAGTAGTCGAATATTGTCCTAGATGCAGTGCCTCTGCCTAGCATGGCAATTGAGGCTGTAACACCTTTCTCATCCGCTAAATGCAAGACTTTGCTTGCTTTATTCTGTTCAACTATAACGACTAGCATTTCTAAGTGACGAGACTTTAAACTACGCATTCTTCACTCCCCCTTTTTCATGTTTCAGATAGAATAGACCAAGTATTTGCAGTGCTATAAGCGGAGTCATCGCTACCATGGCAATGGTACCGAAGCCGTCTATAAGTAGGTCCGCTGTTGGTGTTGAGGCTGCAACGCCTTGTGCATAAGCAAGGATAAATGTTGCAGTCATTGGTCCTGAGGCAACGCCGCCTGAGTCAAAGGCGATGCCGACGAATAGGTTTGGCACTTTTTTCATTATCAAGAATGTTATGATATAGCCCGGTAGCAGTACGTGCCATAGCTGCATGCCAGGAACTAGTATTTTAAGGATCGACAAGGCAACCGCGATGCCGACACCTATTGACAACGTCATAAGTACGACTGATTTTTTGATTGAGCCCGCCGTAACGGCTTCGATTTGGTTCGTAAGTACGTGAACTGCCGGCTCCGCAAGTATAGTCAGTACGCCCATCAGAAAGGCGATGGCAACGATGAAGGCCTTGCTGTGCTCTGTAGCTAGCACGTGACCTATGTAGCGGCCAACGTCCATAAAGCCAGAGTTTACGCCAACTAGAAAGATTACAAGTCCCACAAATGTTAAAACGCAGCCAGTTGCGACTCTTGCGTTTGCCCTCTTCGAATTATGGAAGAAGATCATGTTGCAGATCGTGTAAATCACGATTATGGGTAGAAGCGCGATGATTATCTCTTTTGCAACTATCGGCGCCTCGTGGATGAAGTGCGAGAAGATGCCCGCTTCGCTCGCCACGGCAATGTCTGGAATCTCGCCAAACTCTGCATTTGATAGCATACCAAGTACCAGTGCACCGATGATGGCACCTGCTGAAGCGATGCCAACTAGGCCAAAGGAGTCGTCTTCGGACTTTTGGCTGTCCTTGTTAATGGCGGAGGCACCTGCGGATAAAGCAAGTAAGAATGGTACAGTCAGTGCCCCAGTTGTCGCTCCTGAAGCATCAAATGATACTGCTAAGAAGAACTGTTCTGAAAGCACTGCAAGTACGAGTATTACGCCATATGTAAGCATTAAAAACTTCTTTAGTGAATACACTTCTACTATACGCACCATGCCAAGTGAAATAAGTAAAGCGACACCCATTGACACAAGCATAACTAGTGTTGACTTCGATACGACGCCCAGAGTCACCTCGCCAACTTGGTCTGCCAAAATGTGCAAATCCGGCTCAGCTATTGAAATGACAAAGCCTAGGATCAGTCCCATGAGCGCTATGACCCAAAGTTTGCCGCTCTTAACGGCTGCATTACCGAAGCTGTCGCCCATAGGCGTGATGCCAAGGTCGACGCCGATCAAAAATATTGTCAGTCCCAAAAGTATGAAGACCGCGCCCAGTAAAAAGCGTATGAAGACGTCGCTCTCTAGCGGAACCACTGTAAAATTCAGTATCACAACGAGTAGCGATATCGGCAAAACGGTCGCTAGGACTTCTTTAAATTTCTCTTTAATCAAAATGTCACTTCCTTCTATTAGTCAATTCATTATACCTGAAAAGCGCCCAAATTTCAAGCTATTTCTCAATTAAGTAGCGCCAGTAACGCTTAGGCATATTTGAAATCATCAGCTTTTCGCTCTTTCTCTCGTCTATGGCGATGTCCTTGTAAAAGTCTTTCCAAGCTTCTTCGAAGAATTTTTCTTTTTTGCTAATAGTGTAGTCAAGAGATTTTAGCTCCAAAAACTCGACCTTCCCCTTTATGTGCATGGCTGCCGTACCACGCTTCACGTCAGCGATTACGAAGTTTATAGTAGGGAGCCTCTTCACAAAATGAGGAACGATGAGCGTCAAGATGTCATTCTTCGGCTCAAACTCAGCTAGCATCACGCCTCCCTCGACCTCTTTGAAGCGGAGTAGCCCTTTGTAGGAATGATTTTCACTTAAAACATTTCTACGTATTCGGCGAAACTCGCTCGCAGCCTTCTCTGATGAAAAGATGTAGCCGTAGCCGTGCTCGAAGACGCCTTTGATGACTCTGATTAATATATCTTCCTTATTATTGTCACAGGACAAAAATACTGCCACTGTCTCCCTCATGAAACGCTTCGGAAACTTCTCTTCAAGCGCTTTTAGTACGCGAGTGGCCTTTGCCATATCCGTAGTTATGAAAATTTTCGTATCAAATAAGGAGCCTTGATCGTCGGGCATGAATTTGGCGCGCTCGATGTCCTCGTAAAGCTCGAAGATGACTGTCATTAGGCCTTCGAAGCTCCTGTCGTAATCAAAATAGCGATAGCTGTTCATTGAGATTCACCTTATCCATGAGTTTTATGCGTAGATTTTCGCGCGTATCGATCTTGCCGCCTCTGTAGACGCCGCCTACTGTGATGAAGTATTTAGCACGCTTTAAGGAGATGTGCATATTCTCGAGGGAAGAATACGAAAGCTTGGCAAAGCGCCTTGCATTGATAATCTTGTGGCAGGTCGTCGGGCCAAAACCGGGCACGCGAAGAAGCTCTTCGTAGCTCGCCTTGTTGACTTCGATCGGAAAGAGCTCGATATGATTTATCGCCCAAAAAGCCTTGGGATCAAGGTCCAGGTCGAGCATGGGATTTGTGCGCGAAACGATTTCGTAGGGCTTGAACTTGTAGAAGCGCATCAGCCAGTCCGCTTGGTAGATACGGTGCTCCCTAAGTAATGGTGCGGCTTTGATGCCCGAAGTGTACTTCGATTTAACGACCGGAACGAAGGCCGAATAATACACGCGCTTCATGCTAAAACCCTTGTATAAAAGCGACGCCTTCGTGATTATGGTCTCGTCACTTTCATTCGCGGCGCCTATAATCATTTGCGTGGTTTGCCCTGCCGGGGCAATGAGTGGAGCGCTCTTGTACTTGCGCCTGTCCTCTTTGTTCTCATCTATTGCCATTTTAATATTGTTCATGGGCTTCATGATGCCCTCAGTAGTTTTCTGCGGAGCAAGCATTTTCAAGGACTGTTCAGTCGGCAGCTCGATATTCACCGATACCCTATCGATTAGGGACGATAGCTTTGTAACCAGCTCTTTTGAAGCGCCCGGTATGACCTTCATATGTATATAACCATTGAAATGGTAGGTGTTACGAAGGAGCTCAGCCGTTCTAATCAGCTGCTCCATGGTGTAGTCGGGGCTCTTGATGACTGCGCTTGAGAGGAAAAGGCCCTCGATGTAGTTACGGATGTAAAAGTTCATAGTGAGCTCGGCGACCTCTTCGGGCGTGAACGAGGCGCACGGCACATCGTTCGAAGCGCGGTTGATGCAGTACTCGCAGTCGTAGATGCAAACGTTGGTGAAGAGGATTTTTAAAAGAGAAATGCAGCGGCCGTCCTCAGACCAGCTGTGACAGATGCCTGATGACGCAGCGTTACCAATGCCTCCTGCGTTTTTGCGCGAAGAATTAGACGAAGAGCATGAGGCATCGTACTTCGCCGAGTCAGATAAAATTTTGAGTTTCGCCTTTAAATCCATAGTATCACCTGAGTATATTGTATCACTAAATGGTGATTTTGGCAAGATATGGGCGGGGATAGGGGAAAGAGAAAGAGCCTATCCAATGTGGATAAGCTCTTTGATCTTTTGCTTTATTTATAATTATTTTGCCCTTAATTTACTTGTCACTCATTATTTTATATCAATCGATTCGCCGCTATACCAAATTTTGAGATTAAAACGTGATGATTGGACGAAGTGGACCGACGAGGCAAGCGGAGCGTATATACAATACTCGAGCATTGCCGAGGAGGGATCCGTAAGTTTAATCAAATCGACGTTCGCTAATGCTCCGTCTCTTTGTAAACTATGGAATAAATCACACATAGCCAATCGAACTTCGTTTCACTTGTTCTCTTGGTGTGTGAAATTAACGAGTTCAAGGGCGCGTTTTAGCTCAAAATTATTTATTTTTCTTTTACTTTAACTAATTTAATAAGTAGATCAATCGTCTTCGCTAATTCCTCTCTCGTAAACTTACTTTGCGGACCAAACTTGCCACTTGCTTCAACATTCACAAGTCCAGCTCTCTTCATAGCGATCATCGCATCCCTTGCCCAGCTATCAGCCTTAGCAAAGTTTTTTTCATCAACTGGAACTACAGTTTCAAGCTCAATGCCATTGGCCTTTAGTAAGTTCATTAGCATTACGCAGAACTCTTGTCTAGTAACTTTCTTGTCAGCCTTGAATGTACCGTCAGTGTAGCCAGCGATGATGCCCTTAGCTGCGGCCCACTTAACTGATTCAGCGTACCATTTATCATTTGTAACATCACTGAAGTAAACGTCTTTGTCAATGGCTTTATCCTTGCTAATAAGCATAAAGACTCTTGTAACCATGGCTCTGTTTATAGTTTTATTGCCTTCGAATTTACCTTTGCCTGTACCTTGGATGATGCCATATGAAACTAGGTTTCTGATTGCTTCTCCTTCTGGACCTGCTGGAATGTCTTTTAAAACGACTGTTTCTACTGGGCTTGCAGGATACTCAGTAATAATACCTAAATCCTTCTTTGTTTCAACTGGCTTTTCATCTTCATTATTGTTAATAGGTTTACTTGGTTCACTAGGTTTGCTTGGTTCAACTGGTTTAGATGGTTCAGATGGTTTTGGTTCTGGTCTATATGGTTCATATGGTTCGTACGGTTCATATGGTTCGTACGGTTCATATGGCTCTGGATTTGGTTGTGGTTGTGGTTCTGGTTGTGGTTGTGGTTGTGGTTGTGGTTCTGGTTCTACTTTATTTTCTTCCCACTTAGCTATAAGCATCATATTTGCCATAACACTTGTGTTGAAATCATAGTTTTTGCCATCAAATTGCCATGCGATAAATGTGTGGTTTGTCTTAGTAGGTTTTGCTGGCTCCTTAACTTTTTCGCCTTCACGTACCTTTTCAGTCCAAGTAGCTTCGCCATTATTAGGGTCGAAAGTGATTTCGTATTCAAGAATTTCTTCCCATTTTGCGTAAACGTTTGCATTTTCCTCTATTGGCTCATCGAAATTAAATTCACGAGTAAACTCTTCATCTGCATACCAACCTTTGAAGATATGGCCTTTTCTAAATGGATCTGCTGGCCTATTTACATTTTCACCATCTATAATCTTAACTGTCCAAGGATCTGTTTCGTTGTTTGGATAGAATGTGACTTCATGTCTGATTATTTCGTAGTTTTCTATCGAAGCAATAGCTGATTTTAGGTTAATTATAGTCTTTTCAATATCTTCCATAGATGAGTTTTCATCATCTTTTACTTTTATAGCCTTTGCTAGTTCATCGTCTAAGTCTTTTTGTCTATCCTCAGGAGCGTATTTATATTGATCAGTCTTCTTGATTTCTTCAGCTTTGTTGATTAATTCAATTAATTCTGATTTATCAAGTGGAAGAATATTAACGATAACGCCTTCACTCATTAGTTTATTTACTTCTTGTTGATAAACGATAACTTTGTCTCCATCTTGAATTTGTCCTACGCTTATAGAGAATGTACCATCTTTATCATTTATAAGCATGCCATTTCTAATAGCTGCGTCATCTGGATTTTGACCTTTCTTTACAATCTTGTAGTAAACATAGGCTCCCTTGATACCTGTACCTCTTACGTATTTATCATTTACATAAGCATCGTCAAGCTTAACTGGCTCAGTCTTTTCAGTCGGCACTTTATCACCACTTAGTCCTGCTAAAGCCTTTTCAATCGCCTCAACAGCTGCATCTACAGCTTCTTGACTAGCTTTTTTATTGTTGAAAGTATTTGTGCCATCGATGATGGCTGTTTGATAAGCTTCTCTTTCTTTTTCAGTAGAATTCCAATACTCATCGGATTTACTTACTTTATTGTAATCGTCTAATAGCTTCTTAAGCTCAGTTTTGTCAGCTTCCTTGAAGCCATCAAGCTTCTTAAGAGCTGCCTTGATATCGTCTATAGCCTTGTCAATGGCTTCTTCTGTAGCATTTGCATCTTCATAAACTTCCTTGCCTTTTGTAATTGCGTCGTCGTAAGCCTTTTTGTCTTCAGCTGTATCATATTTATAAGTGTCTTTTGCTTTAACATTTGCTTCGTCATCAATTAACTTCTTAAGCTCTTTCTTCTTAAGATTTTCCATAGATCCGATGATGGCGTCACGTGCATCTTTAACTTTATCTACTAAAGCGTTGATAGCTTCTTGAGTAGTTACTGCTTTTGCAAGCTCCATCTTTGCTTCGCCTATCGCATCATCGTATGCTTTTCTCTTAGCTGGCCCAGCGTTCTTGTAAGCCTCTGTAGCCTTGATCTTGTCATACTCTGAAACAAAGGCTTTTAGCTCTTCTTTATTGACAATTGCAACATCTTCGTCACGTTTAAACTTAAATGTTAACTCTTGTCTAGAATATTCTCTTACTGTAAACTCTTTTATTTCGTCATCATCAAGCTTGTAGCCTTGTTCACAGCCTAAGAATTTAACTTGGTACAATTGATTACCATTGCCAATGTATGGTACTTTCTTAAGGTCAGTTACATAAGTTACTCCATTGACATTCTTTGCATAAACTGCATAATCAGCCTCAACTGGTGCATCTCCTGCAAGTGAATTTACTTTTAAGATTAATGGTGCAACTATGTTGATGTATTTAGAGAATGTTTGGCTTGGATATGCGTTTATTATGTTTGGATAGTAAGCATATTTAGTTCCTTCAAGTCTAAGTTCATAGTCTACGCCTGATGTAGCAGGGAATTCAAAGCCCTTATCATTCATCTTAACGCCTTCTACTTCATTGCCTTTCATGTCAAAGACTTTGATTGTATAATCATCAAGACTTTCATTAGCATCCTTTGGTATTCTTACTTCAACTATTTGAACTTCTTTTTTGTCTTCTATTTCAAAGACTGCCTTAAATGTCGGATTAGCCTTGTCAAGAGTAAATTCTATTCTTTTGTTTTTAACATTTACCTTTAGATAATCTCCTATATCATTTAATACATAAGCGTATTTGCCGTAGTCAAGTTCGATTTCACCACGCTTATACTCTTGATTAAAGCTTAATTTAACTTCTTCGTCCTTACCGTCTACAACTTTATATAGCTTAACTTGTTCAAAGAAATTAAGTCCAGTTCTGCTGCCAGTGTAATTGATGTCCCAACTTGCTTTGCCCTTTGTAGGCTCTTGTGGCTTAGGATCTGGTGTTGGTCCTGGTGTTGGTGTTATCTCATCATCTTTTGGTGGATTAGCTTTTGTTCCTTTTAATACTTTGTATAGCTTAACTGTAACGTTTGGATTATTTGCGTCAACTGTAACAGTTTTCTTAATTATGGATTTGCTTTCATCATATGTGCCATACATATTCCAATAATTATTATTTAATTCAACAGTATGTTTACCATAATCAACTGTTACAGCTCTGCCAGCTAATTCAAATTTTCCGTCGATGTTAGCATAATCTTTTACTTCTCTTTCACCAGTGTCACTAAACTCGTATACTTTATAAGTGATATTTCCCTTGCCTTCTGGTGTTGGATCTGGGTCTGGATCAGGTGTAGGTGTAGAACCTTTCTTAACTAGTATAAACTTAACTACAACATTCTTATGTGTTTCATCAAGTGTAACTGTTTCTTTTATTTTTGATTTTGCTTCATCATATAGTCCACCCATGTTCCATGTTGATGAAAGTTTAACAGTATACTCACCATATGGAAGAGATTTTTCTTCATTATTATATAAGAACTCATTATTAGCATTTGCCATCATGAAATTATTTATTTGTTTTTCAGTCTTTCCATCTGATTCCCAAACTTCAAACTTAAGAGTTCCTTCTCCTTCTGGAGCTGGTGGTTCTTTATATTCTTCAAGCTCAATACGTAAATTCTTTGTATCTTTAGTAACTGTTATAGTACTAAATTCTTCCTTTTGTATATATTCTTTTGGTTCAAATACTTCTAGTTCGTGTTCACCAAGTGATAATTCAACTACTCCATCAGTATATTCTGTTTCATAATCTTCATCAAGATTAAACTTAACTGGGCTTACTTTTTCATTATTATAATAGAATTCAAAGTTTACTTTAACTTTTTCTTTATCGTCTTCTTTCTTTTCAGGCTTTATAACAAATTCAACTTGGTATTCATTGCTATTGACAATAAATTCCTTAGTATCAACAGTGTAGCCTTCAGGAAGGCCCTTTACTTCTGCTTGGTAGTAGTCATATGGTAGATTAACAAACCAAGTGCTGAAGCCTGTCTTAATGAAAGTCTTCTTTATAGGCTCGCCCTTCGTTCCTGTCAATACATATTCATATGAATTTTTCTTCAAGTCTGCAGGAAGATTGTCGTCGTTAACAAAGATTGCACCTTCGCTCATTTTATCAGTATCAGTGTACTTAGTCCAATTAAATTCTACTTCAACTGGATCTGTTGTAGACTTAAATGTTCTAGATGTTTGCTCATAGCTTTCTTTATCTATAGTAAGAGTTGTTTCGCCGAATCTTTCTCTATCAGCAATAGCTTCGACATAGTAAGTTCCTGGTTCTAGCTCCATGCCAGGAGTGTAATCAAATTTCTTACCATTGTCATAGTCGCCTATCCAAGCGTAGAAGTCGCATAAGTAGTACTCAGCGTCCTCATAATTATCTTTTATATTAAATTTAAATTTCTTATCGCCAATTTCTTCATAAGTGAAAGTCACATTTGCTTCTGGTTTTTCTTGTGTTAGTGTAACGTATTCATATGGCTTTTCTATATACATGCCTTCTGGCATCTTTTCAGGGAATATCATCCAAGTGCCTTCAGCTAACTCGTCAAGACCAGCTATGCTTCCGTTTTTACTATCTTTAGCAAGGTATTTAACGCCTTCAGCGCCCTCAGTAGTGATATGAACCTTGTAGAAACCGCTTCTCTTGATATTTGCAGTTACAGTTGAGTAGTTAGTTGAACCGTTAACTGTAAATGGCATGTCTTCGTCAAATGTTATTGAGTAGCCTTCTTTGCCATTTTTAAATTCTGCGTAGAAATTGTAGTCGCCGTATGGAAGGTCAGCATCGAAGTACTTGTCATATATGCCTTCGTCTTGAATAAATTTAAATACCTTATTATTTTTAACGTTCTTTGCAAATATATCAAAGTCAGTCCATTCAAGATCGTCTTTTGATGCCACTTTGATAGTAATTCTGCCAGTAGGTATTTCAGTAAATTCAAGAGTTATCTTGTAATTTTTATTATCTTGTGATATTTCGAATGGAATTTCACTTTCGCCCTTTAATTCGAATTTGTTAGAATAGTTTGTAACTACAAGTTTATACTTGCCAAACTTAAGATGTTCGTAGTTTTTAAGCTCTTTTCCGTCTTCAGTATAAACTTTGTATTCAAGGTTAAGAGCTTCAGTTCCTGCTTGTTTAACCTCAACTTCAAGAGAACCGAACATGTCCTTAAATACAAGCATCTCAGCTGTTACTTCGTTTATGTTGTGGCCAAAGTCCATAGCTGTGATATTTACATTGGAAAGTTCTTTGCCTTCAGGAACTACTAGCTTAACTTTATTTCCTTCTCTAGTGAAGTCCATAGCCTTGCCACTTTCGTCTTCAATTTTGAATTCATCAAGGCCAGATTCTTCTTCTTTTATATCAAATGTTAATGTTCTAGTATTTTCATCATAAAAACTGTTTTCAAATTGTGGAGCCACTGTGTCTATAGTGAATTTTATATCTCTATATGTTTCTGGATAACTTTCCTTAGGTGCCTTGATAGCAGCTGCAGTAAGCCTTAGAGTGTAGTCACCATCTTCATAATCCTTTAGTGGAACAGCGCCAGGAGCTGTGTAGCCAAGGTATGTGTCTCTGTTCTTGTCATTATCAGGGTCAGTCGATATGTTAGTGTATTTAAGACCAATGTTAAAGTCTTCTGACTTGCCTTCTTTATCAATGATACTTGCCTTAACATTAGCAGTTCTAGTCATAACCATTTGAATGCTTAGTACGTCTTGGTAGTTATCTGCGTTTGGTGATATAACTATAGGTGTGAATATAGGTTTTGGTTCTTCAGCAGTATTTTTCTTTTCATTGATATCGTCAAAGTTCTTAAGACCAGCAATTATAACATTATTAAATGTTCTGTCCTTATCATCTTTATATGTTCCGTAGTTAGTTTCTATGTGAGTTGAGTACTTAAACCAGTCATGGTTCCTAGTCTTTAGGTTCCAGTACATTGGTTTTTCACTTTCGAAATCGAATTCGTATAATGGTTTTTCAATAGATGGAATATTGTCATAGCTACCCTTAAATGAAACGAATGGGAAGGAAATTTCCATGCCATTTTCATCTCTTAAGTGAAGGAAACCTTCAACGAAAGCGCCATTTGTGAACGCTTCTACCTTTTCTAGGTGTTCGATTGGGAAAGTTATGTCGTATTCAACGCTAGTTTGCGCTGGTACAGTAACTTTCTTGTCTTCATAAGTCTTTGAGAATAGTTCATCAGGTCTTAGTAATAGTTTCTTGCCATCGCGTGCTTCGATAGTCGCTTGAACCGATGGTGTAAGCACCTTTTGAGTGCCTGAGTAATTGTGTATAGTTAAATTTAATGTAATTTTATCGTCAACATTGCCTACAAATTTCGAAGCGATCTTAGTATCTCTATCAACTACAGTGTAGTCAAGCTTTGATGCCTTAGTAAGGTTCATAACACCAGCGCCTTGACGACGAGGTGAAGTAGTTTGACCAGTTTTTGGATCTACATGAGGAACAGCAGAGTTCATAAGTATAGTCTTAGTTAAAGCCGCCTTATGAGTTTCGCCTGCAAAAAGCATCTCATTTAGACGGGCGCGTATAACCCCTATAGCGCCTGTAACGTGAGGCGTAGCCATAGAAGTACCGCTCATATCGCCAAATGTGTTGCCCATAGTTTGAGTTGAGTAGATGTGTCCACCAGGAGCAGTGATGTCCGGCTTCATGTAGCCACCAGCTGCTAGACCCCAGTTAGTAAATGAACTTAGTTCGCCAAATTGTGGGTTATCAGCCTCTTGTGGTCTCATATCTATAGACACAGGCTTAGATAAATCCTTAAGCAAAGTCTCAGCAGTATCCAAAGTTATGGATATAGCCGGGATCTTGTTACCACTTACGCTCATGTGTAAGTCGCCTTCAACATTATTATAGATAATTGCGCCTATTGCTCCAGCATTTTGAGCGTTTAGAACCTTTTCACTAAAAGTATTTCCGCCCCTCTTGATAAGGGCTACCTTGCCTTCAAGGTCCTTGCCTTTAAAATCATCAATATTATCTTCAGCTTTAATAACACCATTGCCACAGTCAACTAAGTAGTAGTCGCCTTTTTTATATTGAGCATCTCCAGCAGTTTGGAAAATATATTTACTTCCGTTATGAGTAATAACTGGTACATACATAGTTTTATTTTCAAGCGATGCTACAGTTATTGCGTTAGTCGCAATACCAGGAGCCGCCATAGTACCAAAGTCTGGATTATCAATGTTAAGATTGCCTTGGTATTCGCCTTCATTACCAGCAGCTATAACAAAGTTAGTATCAGCAGCGTAACCGTTGTTTATAGCCTTGCCAACAAGTCCATCAGCTTGACCAGGTAAACCCTTAGTAGAGCCTAAACTCATATTAACCGCATCAGCCCCCATAACTATCGCGTCTTGCATAGCTCTGATGTAGATATTTGAAGATGTTGAACCTTGTCTCATTACATTCATCATAAGTAGTTGAGCCTCAGGAGCAACACCTCTCCAAGTCTTGCCATCAATTTGAACAGCATTACCAGCTACAGTACCACTAACGTGTTGACCGTGAGCAGCTAGTTCCTTTTCAGGATTTAAGTCCTTACTATTAGTATTGTAGTTCCAGCCAAATGGAATCTTTTCACTTCTATAAACATCTTCATAAAGCTTTTTATCTTGAGTATTGTCCTTAAGGCTTAATTTGCCACCATTTAGAAAGTTATTAATATCAAGCTTGCCAAGTCTAGCTAAACCAGAATTACTCAAATAAAAAGCATCATGGCTTGGGTCCATGTTACTATCAATGATAGCAAGGACAGAACCAGCACCGTTGTACTTCTTTTGAAGCACTTCGTCATTGCCAATAAGCTCGTTCGAGTTAACCATCTTGATCGAGTCAGTCATGACAGATTGGTCCTTAAAAACCCTCATGTCAGAGCGAACAACGTCAGATTCATAAATGATCTCGTTATTGAAGACCTCCTTGACATAGTCAAGCGCCTTTATCGCGTCAAGATCACTCTTATTAAGCCTTACGCAAAGAGATGGAACTAGAAGCTGGGCCCTAGATATCACCTCGATGTCAGCAAACATCGACTTGAACTCACTTTCATAGTAGTCCAAAGCCTCGTCCGCTAGGCTTATAGCCTTGCCGTAATCCTTGTTTAAATAAGCCTCTTCATATCCAGGAGATTGTTTTTCTGCGTCCAAGTAGACTATGTACTCTCCCCTCTCTTCACTTGCAAATACAGTTGTATAGCCTCCAAATAGGCTAAAAATCATGCATAAGCATAAAATTAGTGAAATAGTTTTGCGTTTCATAATTGCCTCCCCCATATTAAAATTTCGCTAACGCAAGCGATGTTTTACACCTGCCGCTTCTTCTATCTGCTATGCTAAAGCTTTCAGTGTAAAAAAATAGGTATTTATTACCCATCTGAAAATATTGTAACACATTTGTAACATATAAATCAAGTTTTATAAAGAAAAATTTTACATATAAATAAAATTGATAATATCACACTTTGTGGTAGCATAGTCACATAGCGATACTACAAATAGTAGTTCAGCTGTGTTTTGCACAAAAAAAGAAGGCATCACCGCCCTCTTTATATAATTATATTGTTGTTATTTAATTAGTAGCCAATCTTCTTCTACTCTCTTCAATACATCTTCTTTGTA